>Ga0228710_1006299_pt1 | contig 18083 bp, 8 predicted proteins | sample MedpolnodulmetaG_FD_177995 | JGI IMG/M metagenome (GOLD analysis project Ga0228710, IMG submission 177995) | Root nodule microbial communities from Medicago polymorpha collected in Santa Monica, California, United States - pink nodules | ecosystem: Host-associated > Plants > Roots > Nodule...
CACGCACTCAAAGCAAGCAATTTCCATTACTCATGTGTTCATGTCAAAAGAATGAAAATTATGTAGACTTTCAATGTGATAGGAAGAAATATGATTTACATTGATTGCAACTGAGTGAAGTTAACACGGTTTGTTGGTATGATTCTTATGGAAAATTGCAAAGTTTAGAGTAAAATTTAAGTGGAGTGCAAAAGAGGAAATAAGAGAACCAAAATTGTGTTCTGTCTTATATAAATGTCGTGTCTTATATAATAACTGCGGCAACACACTGCAATTTCTGTAACATGCCGTTCTGAAGTTATATCCCTAACGAATCCGGATTATATCTACCGGAGCATGTAATTGAGTATCTTGTAGTTATCTTCCTAATTGGTTCGGTATATATCTACCATAAGTTGTATAAAAGGGAAAATTCGGTATTTTAGGGGGCCTTTGGAGATTTTAGGGGGGATTAAAAAGCAATGTTCGGTTAAATGCACTAGCTGATGGACTTATTTGCTAGTTGGTCTCATTTTATTTTGAAAATTGGTTTTTAGACACTTCAATTGCGTACAAGCACCTTAAACTTTCGAAAATACCTCCTCTAGAAGTTACGTCTCATTCACTTCGATTCATGAACTAAAAAAGATACCACAATTGGAAATTAGGATGCTAGGAAGTTGAATTGTACATAGTTCATTCAAAATTTAATCACATTCAACACACAAACACACTTAAACACTTAACACACAAACATGCGTAAACACTTTCAAACACTCTCAACATTTCAAATGTCATAAAATGAATTCAATCAACATGCAAAATTGAATAAACATCCAAAATGTCATAAAGTTGCAGTGAAAATATCAATACACATTTAAAATCATAAAAGGGACATAATTGTTGAGGTATTAAAATTAAAATACTAACATGCATCATTCATGTGAAACAAAAAATAATAATCAAAGTGCATATAAATGCTGCAACGTACCCAAAATATCATTGGCATGTTATTCCTTTATCATAACATCTACATTTGTTGGCCTAGGCCCTCTGTTTTCATAAAATAATAATAAGGGCATTAAAAGTTAACGTTAAAATTGTAAGGTAAAATATAAAAATGTAGGGTATATAATTTTAGTCTTGGAGTATATCCATCAAAATCCTACAATTTTTCTTTGGATTAAAAGTTATATACAATTACTTTTTCCATCCTATTATTTTCTCACACTCCTTTTTCTTTTTTACAAAAATATCCATGGGGTTTAGAGGATTATATAATCCGAACATAGTTTGAATGTGTTCGGATTATATAATCTGAAATATGCTTATACATAAGCAACAATCAAAATCTCTTCTATTTTAGCAGTTACGAATTTCGCTTTTAAAAACAACAAAAAACAAAGTAAAAAATGATAAAAAAATATGTCAAATAAAATCAAAAAATATAAAAATACGACCAAAAAAATTCTAAAAATCAAATAAAACTAATGTAATTTTTCCGGATCTTTCTGAAAATATGAAAATTTTAAAAATATAATGAAAAGTGGGTCTAAACGACATGATTTTGGATTTTGAGGGGTGGAGTTCCATAAGAAGTCCCTTTTAGGAGAGTCTTAATCCTTAATTTTTTTTCTTCTAATTTTCTGGGAAAGTTCCGGAGCAATATGATCAAGTAGCCCAAAATCCAAATTTTTGAACGAAAACAACTAACAATGACCTAAAACATAAGGATGAGAGTTAAGAAGATTAATATGGTCCTTAATCTGGTTATCCATGTTACAAACATGCTCGTAATTTGTGATGATACAATTTGGATTATATAATCCGAATTGTTTTCCCATAAATAATGGTGTTTAGGGGGTGTGCAAATTCTATAATTCGAAAAAAAAACAAGGAACATACTTGCCCTATTTTTCGGGATGTTGGATTATAAAATCCGAATTGGTGAAAAACTTATTTTTCCACCCTAAAACAAATGGAAAACTCAATTTGAATGATAAAATTCGAAAATCACGCGGACATTTTCGTAAAAAATGGGGTGCGCAAGAAATAGGTAGGATAAGAAAAGTAATAGTCTACATTATAATGGCCATGCGGGTCAATGTTAAATGCACTGGCTAATCTATTGGGCTTATTTGCTAGTTGGTCTCATTTAATTTTAAAAATTGATTTTTAGGCACCTTCAACTGCTTACCACCTTAAACTTTCGAAAATACCTCCATCAGAAGTTACGTCTCTTCACTTCGGTTCATGAGTTACAAAAATATACCTATATTGGAAATTAGGATGCAGTAGTAGGAAGCGAAATTGTATGTAATTCATTCAAAATTTAATCACATTCAACACACAGAGACACCCTTAAACACTTAACACACGAACATGCTTAAACATATCTTGCTTTAGGCCTAATTTTTAATTGCTAATTAATAGTTTTATTAGAAAGGATAAAAGAAACTATAAACTAATAAATCAATATGTTCCAACACTATTTAAATGTGAAGTGTTCGAGTTTTTTTTCTTCCATCAATAATTGTGTATTGGTGGGCTATAACCATAATATGAAAAACTCACGCTTGAGGTTTAAGTGAGAGGTTAGTTTTACATTAACCATAATATGAACTAAATGAATTATATAGAATAGAGGGTTAGTATATAATAGAGACGACTTCTATATCTAATGCTAAGAGTAGCTTCATATTTAGGTGAGATGAATTATATCTAATGCAAATAACAAGTCTCTCCTAAGAGTAGCTTCATAGCATAATTGACAAATCAGGAAGAATTCTTATTTACATTTTAATCATTTATTGTGCTGAAACTATAAAACTATGTAACGAGTAAAAATTACAACTATTTTAGTCATCCTAGTATTACCTATAATTAATTGACACATTATGTTACCTTATAACCTTACAAATTACCTCATCATTAAGATAGCTACTGTTACATTGTAACCTTATGTATTATCTCATAATTAGCTACTATTAGAATCTGTGATATAATCATATAATCATTTTCACAGTAATGAGAAAATTATTCTCCCCATTTATCTTCTTTCTTAATGAAGTTTTTCCACATTCATCACCTAGGACATATTAGGCTTAGTGTTTTGAAGGATTTCTTCATCTATTAATTTTGTCCTCATGCTCGCAAGTATTTCTTTAGTCTTTGATTTTGTATGGCATTCTCAAATAGGATTTCAATTTTATGAATATTTAAAAAACAATATTGATTTGTGTCTTTTTCTATCATAAGAGTTTAAATTTTTTATTAAAATTTGATATTGGTCACCATATGCGATTAATATTTTTTTGTTGAAGGAACCATATGCGATTAAAATTTGATAATGACAAAAAATGCAATTAGGCCACCCAATCAAATCAAAACAATGACTCAATGATAACATATTTTTATTGGAAAATGATTCCCTAACTTTGTACCAGTAACATATTGCCTAAAATAACTTTATAAAGCCATATTTTTTTTATAGGAAAATGATTCCTTAACCTTCTTATGGCAAAATGATTCGTTAACTTTATAATAACGTACTTGTCATAACATTTATTTTGAGAGGTACCCGTAAAAAAGTTTTTTTGTGTGGTCAAATAGTTTTGAAGGTAGAAATTCACTTTTTAAACCAAACAAGGAAGAAATTCGAAGTTCAAACTCCAATCTTTGCAAATATAATGTGTTGCATTCACACACCTAACTTGTAGATAGAATTAAACTACTCTTTTTTTGGTGATCGAAAGCAATCAACGTTACTTTTGGTTTCGATTATCCTATGTGGTGGCTTAATTCTCTAATGTTTTTGGGATTAGACTTTTACTCTTCCTTGTTCTCTTGCCTCATATTCGTAGCCCATTTAAATTGACATTAGAAAGATAATCAAACCTACAACTTTGAAAAGGAATACACACTCCCAAATCCTAAAACAATACAACTAGACAAATCCAAATGGGTTAATATATTTCATTTTTATCCGTTAAAAAATACATAATGTCATGTTCTATCAACGGAACAATAAACTTTACGTGTATAAAAAAATAATTTTTTTTTCCTTAAAAAAAAAACATAATTTTGTTTAATGGGAAAATGATTCCTTAACTTTTTTGGCCTCCTTAAAAAAAAAAAAAAACTTTGTTATATGCCGAATATTCGTTTTGTGAAAGTGAAATTAGGGTTAAGGTTGATCTGCAGCCATATATAAACCCCCCTTTCCTCTCACACCACCGCACTCACTCCCAACACAGCAACAACAGTAACCGAACAGAGAAACCAAGATGGCCGAACAAACTTTCATCATGATCAAGCCTGATGGTGTTCAAAGAGGACTTGTATGTTTCCTTCTCTCACACCCCTTTTTTTTTATCCACTGTTATTCGTTAAATTCTATGTTTTTTGTTGTTAATTGATGTTTTTTTTTAATTTCTTAATAAATCTTCCTTATCTGGTTATTATTAGCTGATTTATTGATTTTACCGATCAAAATTTAGTTTTTTTTTCTTGGGGTTTTTGTTTGCATTGATTTGACATGGGGTTTTTTAAAATTTTATGTTTTGAATTGATGGGGTTGCTTTGTTTGACCATTTAGAAAATGGGTTGTTGATAGTTTCGTTGGTATGAATCAATTTTTTTCATCTAAAGTTACTTGTGTGATTTTTATCAGTTTTTAGATTGGTTCATGATTCATGCTGGAAGTTTGGTAATTTCTGACTGAAAATTATTTATATTTCATGTTGATGAGATTAATTGTTGAATTTTCCGATCAATTTTTTTTTTTGGGTTTTCTGTGTATATTTTTGAATATTTGAAGTGGGTTTTTGAAATTTTGTGGTTTGAATTGTTGATCTTGCTATGCTCGAGTCTTTACAAAATGGGTTGATCATTGATTTGCTGGTATGAATTTTTCTGAATCGGTAATTTTTTCAGCTAAATTTATTTGTGTGGTTGTTTTGAATGTGTAGATTGGTGCTTGTTTGATGCTGAAAGTTGGTAATTTCTGACTGAAAAATTTGTGTTTCAGGTTGGTGAGATTATCAGCAGGTTTGAGAAGAAGGGTTTCTACTTGAAAGGTAACCCTTAGCATACTAACTTTTAGTTGTAAGATTATGCCAAGTCTGAATCCTGTAGTTTTGTTCTCTGATCATAATGAAAAAACTTTGCTTATAGAGATCTTGTTTTGAAAGCTGTTTGTACTACTTGTAAATCTTTGATATGTTAGTATGTTACTAATCTAATGAAATCTTGTACATCTTTTATATGTTAGTACCTGTAAACCTTAAATCTTTTATATGTTAGTGTGTTTGACAAATAATGAAAGATTTTATAGTATGAATTTTGTAGATATTTGATATGGAGAAATGCACTCTCGTTCTAACACTCCCTCTAACACACACTCACCCGTTTATTGGGTGAAACACGTGTCTCACCATTTTATGTGAGATCCATTTCCAAAGTTTGGGATCCATGAGTTTCACCCAATAAGTGAGTGCTTGTTAGAGTGTCAGTCACTAGCACTTCTCAATTGATATGTTAGTATGTCACTAATTCTTAACTTGATTATTTCGAAATTCAAACATGAGGTCTTCCTTTCCAAATGTTGATTTTGAAGTTTAGTTTAATTTTGTTTTTGATACTTTTAAAATTTCAGGACAATTATGGATTTTAAAATATTTGGATTTTCTGATTTTTAAATTGCATTGATAAAAATTGCATCAGTCTTTTCATTTTGAAATTATTTGTGACGGTGAATGATTCTTGTGACTGGACTTCAGGTTTGAAATTCTTGAATGTGGAGCGTGCTTTTGCTGAGAAGCACTATGCTGATTTGTCTGCAAAGCCTTTCTTCAGCGGATTGGTGGAATACATTGTCTCTGGCCCTGTTGTTGCCATGATCTGGGAAGGGAAGAATGTTGTGACAACTGGCAGAAAGATTATTGGTGCCACAAACCCTGCTCAATCCGAGCCTGGAACTATTCGTGGTGACTTTGCTGTTGAGATTGGGAGGTATAGAAATTTTCTTACATAGTCTTACTATTGAATCAAGCTGTTCTTTTTAAACCATTTGTTTTAAATTTTAACTGCATGTATATGAATATGAACTTGTTTCTGTTCTCATCTTCGTCTAGTATAGTGAATTGTAGGTTTATTTTCCTGTTCTTAAGACTTGATTTTACTATTCCTCATGAAAGTCACCTTGATATTTGTTCAAAACAAAAAATCCTTTGATGTTTGAGTCAATCAAAACCTCATGTCTAACAATGATACTTTGATTGTTTTTGTTAAAGATAAAACTTAGAAAAGAGCCTGGTATCCTAATAGGTGCTTATGAAACAACGATACTTTGATTGTTTTTCTCCCAACATCAAACATCATCTATTTAGAATATGATACATGATTTGAAAACTCGTATTAAGATTGCAATGAACTTGATCCAAGCTCTGTTCCTTAACTAATCAAAAGTGCTCTAAAGTTTATTTGATGAACTTGGTTTTAATTTGTGGAACGTTATTGATGCAGGAACGTTATTCACGGAAGTGATTCTGTTGAAAGTGCCAACAAGGAAATTGGTTTGTGGTTCCCTGAGGGACCTGCTGCATGGCAAAGCAGCCTCCACTCGTGGATTTACGAGTAAAGATATAAACCTGAAGTTGATCGTGAATTTGCCCTATTTTGATCCTTTGTTGGAACTTTACGTGTTTGATGCCTTGGTTTTGATGTTAAGTCTAGTTATGTCGTATCTGTTGAAACATGTTCACATTCTGAAAATTTTAATATGAACTTGGAAGTTTTGGTTTTCCTATCGTTCATTTATAATTTTGCGTTTTAGCATTATTATTTTAATTTAACAGTTTTATGAGGCAGTTACTTAAAACATGTGTTGTGGTGTTCTATTGTATAATTTTGGTGCATGGATTTTGAAATTCAAGCCTTCACAATCGACTTTTTTAAAATACACATTTGCATAGACAGATCCCTTAGGTATGAACTATCATTTTAATTATATTTTGTTACTAGTATGTATTCCCTCCATTTCATTTTAATGGTCACTTTTAACATTTTTCCTTTATCTCAATAATTGGCACTAGAATATTTATGCAACATTTATTATTATTTTCTTTACTCTTTATTGAATTTCAATCCGTTTAACCATAGTTTTATAACTCGGCTTGGTCATTGACTCGGCCGGAGTACTGGGCCATTAGGTTAATGGTGGGACCACTGAGTCATTGGTTGAACAATATGACTGAATCAGATTTTGGTCCAATGACTCAGCTTAAGATTAATTTCTTTTAGGTACTTAAAAATAGTAATTTGTATTTTATACTTGTATAGCTATATATACTTTTTAAAGTATATATACTTTGAGGAATGCTAGCAACACACCTTCTAACACACACTTTGGTGGGTCCCATATGTATTTTAACCAATTAAAGGAAGTGTGTTGAAAAGTGTGTGTTAGAAGGTGTGTTGCTAGCATTTCTCACTTTTTAAAGAGTATAGCTATATTTTTTGACATGAAATAGATTTTTTTTTTTTTGAGTAAGATGAAATTTTGTTTTGCATATCTATTAATTATTAGGTTTATATATGTCATTGGTCCCTGCATTTTGGCCGTATTTTGCTATTGGTCCCTACATTTTGGCCGGTTTTCCTATTGGTCCTTGCGTTTTTTTTGTTTGATTTAGGTCCTTGCAGTTTCTAAAAAATTTGGGATTGATCTCTCTGTTATTTTGACCGTTAAACAAAAACACCAAAAGTAAGAGAGTGCCACGTGGCTCAATTATTTCACACCACGTGGCACACTACAAGACAAAATTTTAAAATTAAATAATTGTTTTTAATTATTAGTATTATTAATATTTAATAAAAAAAAAAAGCCTCGTAAAGAGGGATTAATCGGGAGTCTAATTTCTACTTCATCCTGTAAAATTCATCACCACCACCATGTTTGCTTCTTCTTCTCCACCCATCTTCATCAACACACAACTCCAATTTCACCTTCTTCTCTTTTAATCCATAATCCATCAATACCCAACAATTTCATCTTCCTTTGATGAGACTGTCTTTGCACTGCATATTCATATTGGTTCTTTTTCATCTTTTATTTGTAGAATATTTTTATCAAGTGATACAATGAAGCATAGAACAAACCTTTAACAATGATAAAAGAAAGTTACACTGATAACAACAACAGAATATAACAAAACTTTAACGGTGATTCCGCAAAACGTCCTTCTCCAAAAGCTATTTTACAGGAAATCAGCTTAGTATGATCTCCAAACATGATTCTTTCAAAACAAACATAAACAACAATGAAAACGCAAATAGAAATGACATTTAAAATGCAAACAGAAACAGAGTTGAAACTTCATGATAGAGGTCGAAATTGATTACGATCTCAGTGTTCAATCACGGTTTTGGATTTGAGGTTCAATTTCAAACCCTAAAATCCATTCTCCCCCCCTATGTAAATGTTCAATCATGTTTTCCCTTTTCTTTCTTAATTCTCGTGTATGTTATATTTTTTCTTTATTTTCGTTTCTAATTAAATAACAACAACAATAATAATAATACTAGTTAAAAACAATTATTTAATTTGAATTCTTTTGAATTTAAAATTTTATCTTGGAGTGTGCCATGTGGCGTGGAATAATTGGGCCACGTGGCACTCCGTTAGTTTTGGTGTTTTTTTTAACAGAAATCTAACAGAGGGACCAAAACCAAATTTTTTACAAACTGCAGGGACCTAAACCAAACAAAAAAAGTGTAGGGACTAATATCAAAAAATGGTCAAAGTGCAAGGGACTAATGTCATATTTAAGCCTTAATATTAATATAATATGCAGATTTTTTTAAAAAAAATATGTATATTATTTTTATGAGGGAGAGATGATATGTATATTTTTTTTTCTATTGTGTAAATATTATATTTAGTAATGTTGTGCTCTTTTTGAACAAAGAAAAACGATAATTCTTTTCTTGTATAAATAAAGATGTAAAATACTTATATATCTACTATATTTCACCTATTAACACAAAACACATGGTTGGTTGATGCAGTGGATAATTTTCTTAACATGTGTCCTAAAGGCACAAGTTAACACTACCCTTTCTAAAATTATCAAACGTCAAAGCAGATGAAGCATAGAGAGACTGCGCATTTAATAGTCATTTAACCTCCATAATGGAGCATTATTCACTATTAATCCGGTAATAATGACTAATTTTGACAGTCAACAAATAAAATAAAAAAATCAAACTGGAATGAACCAAAAACCGGCCGAGTCACCAATTTTAACCGGTTTTTAACGAGTTTCACCGGTTTGTAGCGGTTTAATTGCATGGCCGATCGGATATATGAAACGAACCGGCATACTCACCTGTTTTCGATTGGAGCGGTTCGATCAGCCGGTCCGAGTTTCAAAACTATGCGTTTAACTATGCCACTAACTAATTAATAGGGGTGTTTTAGTTAATGATATTAGGAAGAAAAAAAAATCCAATTTTTAATAAATAAATTATACCTTAAATTTTGCAATAACGAACTAACAAGTAACAACTACCTGACTAATCTTCATACTTAAATACCGTTGTGTATAGCTAGATTGTGAAAGACCTATTACTAGATATTTCATTAATAGAGCCCATAAGTGTGAATTGTCCAAGTTCACAATAACATTTGATTGAATGAAGATTCAATGAAAGAAGGGGCTCTGGTGTATAGAGAGGGGATTATGTTTCCTAGTAATGTTTTCACACAGTTTTACGCTATAATAAATAACAACCATTGATTTGAGATTGTACGACTAGCTATTTGTTACTGGATGATGTAGTTACAACTGAAAATCCTATTCCATAGAGAGGACTCATCGTTTAATAAGTAATCATAGAAACGAAAGAAGGATAAATTAACTATGCTTTTTTGAATACCTTATTAATAGATTATTAAGAGGTTAAATACATGGGGAAAAAAACGTGGTTCGGAAGGTTATAGTAAAAGCCATTCGAATTTTTTATTTTATACATTGGAAGAATCCATTCTGTTATTATTAGACTAGGAAGGATAAGTCCTCAGTGATTTTATCTCAGTTGGTAGGGACAATGCATAATATATGTAAGGTATGAGTTCAAACCTCGGTCACCGCCAAAAAAAGGCTAGGAAGGAAAAACTGGAAAAAAAAGTTATTTATCAAAATCTCATTTATTCAGTGACTAGAGTTAAATGAGGATCAATCACTCGAAATAATAAAAATATGTACGCTATACAACTTCTTCTTTGGGATTGTAGTTCAATAGGTTGGAGCACCACCCTGTCAAGATGTAAGTTGTGGGTTCGAGTCCCATCAGTCTCGATGGATACAATTTTTCATTGAAATCAACTCAATTAATTTTTTTTTAAAAATCGTGCATAATTAGACAATTATTATAAGACGAAGGGAGTATATATGTTGGGAGGAGTGTTGAAACACTCTTTTCAACACCTTTAATGAGTTAAGTCAACGTGTTTCACACTTTTGAAATTGATCTCCCATTAATTTGAAATTGATCTCTCATTAATTGGTAAAACTCATATTGACTTTAACAACCACAAGAGTGATTGTTATAGAGTGGTCTCTAATATTTCTCATATGTTAAAGATACCAACCAATAACCAAGTCTTATCTGATTCAGTGGAATTGACTATATAGATCAAATTGCGGCATAATGTTTCTATCATAAACCATGTGTTCGAGATAGGTTATTCAAATATACACTCCGTGTTTCAACTTTAAATAAACAAACCCACTTTGTTTCAAAAATAATTTCCCTAACGTATAAATGTGTTCTTTGTTTATTTATAGGTGTTCAATCGATTGTATTGTATACAAATTAAATTAACAGTGGCATAAACAAATATAGTGTAAAGGTTGTTTTGTATCCAAAAAATTGAAGAGGTTATTGCAATTTTGTGTAAGATGGAAATAAGCTGGCCGAAAAAAATCAAATTCAAAACTAACTTTCAGTTTTTTATAGAACTATTTTTAGATTTAAGACTAACATTTTCAAATGTCATCTTCTTATTCTAATTAAAAACCTATTTCATATGATTGTATATAAATAAGTCACATCATTAATATTCAAATATACCAACAAATTAATAGACGGTCGAGGTTAAACTTCATTTTTTTTTTTGACAAAAGGTTAAACTTCATTTTGATACTTAACATTATGAAATTTTAGAAAATTTCACTATATATCATATTATATTTTAATTTCAGTTTATCGTAATATGTGAAAAAGTATTATAGATTATTAAGTTTAAATTACCGTAAAGGTTGACAAATTTATAAATATCGTAAGCTCTTCAATTATATCCTTAAATAAATTTGCGTAAAAGAATGTTATATTGTTGATGTTATTTAAAAATATAGGAATTTGTATTTACTATAATGTTGATGTCATTTAAAAAAATAAATATAGTTTGTTATAATATGAAGGTGAAAACTATCAATACTCATAATTTTAATTAAAATAAGAATAATTTTAACCATAATTTCTTAAAAACCATTATTCATAATTTATACATATTAGCACAACGGGGAAGAGTGAAAAACATGCATGAAGGGTTCAAGAGTGAAAAACATGTACGAAGGGTTCGTCTGAGCGCCCTAGTTCAAAAGCATTCACATAATAAACTATCGTTTTAAACAACAAACCATACATCATTCTATCGGTTGTGTATCGATAGAGAAAACCTCAAATATATGAAAACAACTCAAATAGATAAATTATAACAAACCTTCATTTAAATCATAACACAATATGAGTCAACAAAGTCAACTTATTTCCAACAATAGAAATTTAACTATTCATGGAAAATAACTTATGATTCAAACTAGGAATAACAAGGAAGTGAAGAAAAAAAATAACTTATGGAAGTCAACTTTATTCTGGTTTCCTGGGTTGAATCTACACTATTTGTCTTCCAAGGTGTTCTTAACGTGTTTCACTAGGTAGGTATATCAGAACCCTCAAGAACTTATATATATGGATACCACATTTTCTACATTATTTTTGTGATGTTCTCGGTTAAGATTTTTTTTTAGAAAATGTATCGACTAGTTAATCCGCAACCGGCCACAAAAGGGGAGGGGTTAAAATTTTCAACCCTATAGCTGTAGTTGGTCGCCCCGCCTCGCCCTTTATTAGACATATTAATAACGGGTGGATTTACCCCTTTTGCCATATCCCTAAGATGAAACTTCTATTCATTGTGCAAATATGCAAAAGAAGGAATAATGAGTTACATATACAATATTGATGCACATAAAAATGAAATGTAAAAAGATAAAACAAAACAAAAAATGCCATCAACAATTGTAATTAAACAAAACAAAACAAAATCCATGAACAATTGTTAAGGAATACATAAATCAAATAGTTCATAATATAAAAAAAGAAAAAAAAAAGATAACTCGATGATGTTTATGTTTCTTATAGTAATTTATTTGAACCCTTAACAAGTGTCTTGTCAAAGACCGCTCATTGAAAATATAAAGAAAAACTATGCAACAATTTCCTTGTGATTGCAAGCATCTGTAATAATTTCTTTTATTCTCTCTTCCCATGAACAACTTAATCTTCGATCAAATTCTTCCACATCTTTGTTAATTTTTATCATTTTTGCTTGATGAATCCCATCATCATCGAACTCAACCACATGATCATCTTCTTCCTCAACTTCCCGGTCAATATTTGCCGTTAAGGCCTGATCAATCTCATCATCAAATTCAACTACACGATCATCTTCTTCCTCCATTTTATTGTCAATTTTTTCCATTAAGACATGATCAATCACATCATCAAACACAACCACATGATCATCTTCTTTCTCCAATTCCTTGTCAAATTTTTCCATTAAGCCCTGGTCAATCTCATCGTCAAACTCAACCACATGATCATTTTCTTCCTTCACTTCCTTGTCATTTTTTCCCATTAAGCCCATATGAATCTCATCATCAAACACAACCACATGATCATCTACTTCCTTCAAAGAAGAATTCTTCTGTTGCTTTTTGTTCCTTCTTCGATTCTTTTTTTTATTCTTGCAAGTTGTATTCCCCTTAGCTTCTCCATCATTTGATCCATTAATAAAAGCTACAAGCTCTTCAATCGGACGTTCATCTACTACATGTTTTTCTTCTCTTTCAACTTCAACATTCTTCTGTATCCTTTCAAACTCTTTACGCTTATTTTTCATTAAGCGTTTCAAAAGCCTACTTGGGTTGCAAGTTGTGTTTATAATCAACTTCAACATCTCTTCTTTTGCACGATCATCAAGCCAATGAAATATGTCGCACATCTCCTTTGGTGAATTTATTTCCACTTTTCGAGCTATTTCATGACATGTGAGATCAATCAATGGCTTTAACTCAAGGTTGTATGCAGCATATGCCAGCTCATAGAGGTTGTCAGCCACTATCCTAACAAATTCCTCATCATACAATTTTCTTTCCTTGTTTGAGTGGCCTTGTGCATGATGAAATCGACAATAATCAAGAATTAAGGTCAACATTGCAAGACTTACTTTTTCAGGAAGACATATCGCAGAACTCTTGGAAGATCCTGTGCCTTTTTCTGATATTTCTTGACATATAAAAGGGCAAACCATTGCAATCTCTCTATCCACTAGTTGGATTGAATCATCACAAGTTTTAAGCCATACATAAGGCTTCATCATCTCAGTTTCTGACATCTAAAAAAACAAGAGAAAGATAAATACACTACAATAAAGAAAAATATGCAAGTAAAAAAAATTAAATTGACTACAATTTGTTAAACATTTATTTTCATTTTGAAAACTAAATAATTAAACTATATTTTCATGGGCCATTGTACGAAAAAAATTAAATAAACATATTTAATGATGCTCTCGATGAGGATAAAATCAAAACAAGAATGAAGCTTTTATTGACATGTGCGGGATAATATGCTACCTCTAAAGTCTATAGAGAAAACAGAGTGTCGAAATGAAGTTGTACACATTAGATAAGACTACAAATATTTCATAAATTAACATCTTCTCGTTCATGCGAATGTATTCACGCAATTAATAAAAAATGAATAATGAGTAAAATAAAACAATGAATCGATAAACAAAAAACACAAATTAATCGATGAAACGATTCCAAAATTAAGTATCGCTCATTAGTGTATTGACTCATTGACAAGCATGACGTTGTAATGTTTTTTTTGACAAAGTATGATACTACACTACGTTGGAAGAAAATCGACAAACTTGACATTCGAAAGAAAAATTATGACATTGAAATAATTAATTGTGCAAGAGTGGCATATGATAATGTATAATAACCAATCAATACGAATAATAGCTAATAGAAAAGAAATAACCTGAATAGACATAGATGATGCTTGTTGTTGACAGACACTGATATTGTTGTTGCTGCGGCTGCCTTTCACACAGAAAGGCGACCACAGTTGCTTCAAGCTTTTATATGAAGAAAAAAAACAATTCCCTTAGGTTTTATCTCTAAAAACAACATTTCCCTTAGTTTTTGCTTCATGTTTCATGGGCTTGGCCCAATTGAAAACTACACACACTTACCTTTTTCTACACAATAATAATTATTTTTTGAGAATTTATTTTTCCACCCTATCATCTTCTCACACTCCCTCCACTTTGAATATTTTACCATTGTTCGGATTTTATAATTCGAAGCGACTTTGACGTTTTCAAATTATAAATTCCGAATTGTGTTAAACCAAAATATTCATTATAATGTCATAAATTAAAATAACATAATATATATTGACAACAAAATTCACTAATTCAACACAACTTATTATTTGATCAAGAATTCATAATACATTTACACTAACATAACACTTATTACAACAAAATATTATACACCTAATGATAAATCTATGGTGCAAGAAGACGGAGGGAGAAGGAGGAAAAAGATTGTTATCCCATTCGCACATCCACATGACAAAGTGGGAGAAGTTTTATGTGATTAGCAATCCCATATCCATGATGTGAAGTGAAAATTTATAGAGTGGAACAAAACCCTTTTATCATTCATCATATCTCCATAAGATGACACGAACCTTTGTATGAAAGGTCAATGATAAAACAATGACATCATAAACAATTCAAAAGAAAAGTAAGAAAGAAAATAAGAGAACATGAGTTGGAATGAAAATTTGTAAAGAGTGAAGGGATATTTATAGACATAATAAAAAATTAACTATAACGACAGTCAATATAAGCTGAAAAATGTGGTCAACCTTACTGATCAGTCAAATAACACATGTTAAATGACCCTAGAACCAACAAACCAAACTGATCAAGCCACCATCCATATTATTGAATGATTTAGATTATTTAATCCCAAATCATTCCCAGGTTATATCTGATTATATAAACTGAAAGGTTCCCAAATAATATAAAAACTTGTACTTTGGTGGGTTTGTTATAATTCAGATTATGTAATCTTAAGCCATCAATTACAGTGGATTCTAGGGTGAAGGCTCAATTAAGTCCCTCACCGGTGGACTATGAATAAAATACCATTAGATTTAATTAACGGTTAGATTTTTTTGAAATTTAAAAAGGAGAACAACTTTATGTTGCTACACACAATCACATTCCTTTCCTTTTCTCTTCCTCATTTGGTTCCTTTCGAACTAAAACTTCTGCACAAGATAGTTGCTGCCATATATTATTTTAACCAAGACACGCTACAACATAATGCTTTAAGCCTTAATTGAAAGTGTGCAATGGAAATATGGACTTGAAATATTGTGATTGTTCCATATGTTTCTCCTCACAGTGTTTGGTTAAACAAATTTGAATTACAATTTGTTGTAAGTAACCACCCCTCTCACGACCCACCTTGATTTCATTCAAATTCAACGCATATATGATTTGATAATTTAAAAAATAAACTCTTATCTTCTTAACTTCAATGAGAATAATGAAACATGAAGGATTTTTAAATCGAAAATGAATCAAAACCTCTCTCAACAACAATTTCAGGCATTCCCTCGTTCTCTTCATTATAATCTTGAAGTTGGAAGGATGCACAACCAATGAACTCCCAAATAATTATATGAAGAAGGGAGATGGGTTTATGCAAATCTGGTCACTAAGGGGATGGGAAAAGGTGAGAGGATGATGGGAGAAAACATACAAAAAGATCTAGTGAAAATAGTCTATAATAGAAACCATGCGCTTGATTGATCTAATGACTCTAAATTATTGTTAATAGTGGTTCACCGTTGAGGGACTTAATTGAACCTTCACCCTAGAATTCACCATCAATTACATGATTTTTCATTGGTCTACATTGTACCAACAATTATTGTGGTCTACGACACACTTAAATTTCTATAAATTGGCGTGTTTGGTTACATTGCAAACCACACCAAAACCATGAACACTTATCCACTATATATAAACACTAAGCTACCTGCAATGTGCTCCAACAACGGGAAACCTAATATGTTGAGTATTCCTGTTGATGTCACACAGTCTATCATGAAGGACGTACACAAGAATGATAGATAATGTTGAGTACGTCGTCCGTTGATAGACTCAGATGGGCGTGATGGATTCACTCAAATTAAACTCTATATCTGGTCAACTTAGTTCAAAGGGACTGATAGATTTAGACGCTCCATTGGTCAGATCTTTATGAGATATTCGAAAAAGTTTAATTCGACCTAGGACTTATTTGTGTTTTATTGTGTTATTTTACATTTTTGAAGTATGTTGTTGTAAACGTGCCGTTGAAATTATTATAATTAATGTATGTTGTTGTTTTTGTTTGTAGATTTCGATTTAATGATTATTTTTTAAATCTTATGTGTTATAGACACAATTCTGATTATAATATCCAAAATAAGGAGCCAAGTTAAATGTCTCATATATTTTTTGATAGAGATTAGTCATCGTTAAATGGAAGAAGCATCATACTACTAACATGATAAAGAAATAAAAACAAGATTAATTGAACCCAAAATATCATTTGAATCACATGTTCTTTTTGTTTTTTTGTTTGTTTACATAATCACATGTTCTTTTAATGCACGGCAAGACATACATTTGCACAAGTCTCTAAGCACACACATCGTAGCATTTGCAAATTGACAAGTCTATATAACTAATGTTTTTATAGACCACCTTAGGTGACATACACCCTTTGATACTCACCCACAATTGTGACACGTGGCAGAAACATTAAAAGAAGAGATGAGAGGGGGTGATGGTGTGAAGTGAAATTATTAAAATACACCTGCCACATAGGGGTGTCCATGAGAGGTACATAAAAAAGGATGTCTACCTATATGTTTCTAGAGACGGCAACTGAACTATAAAGTATTATAAACCATATAGTGAGTGATTAGTTAGTATGTTAGTAATTACTAATTGATAACGTGGTTATTTGATCAATAATGAAAGATTATAAAGTTCTAATTTTGAAAGCTGTTTATAGTTCCTGTAGAATTTTAATATGAATGTTGTGTGAATTGATTTTAATTAGGTTTGAAATTCTTGAATGTGGGGCGTGCTTTTGCTGAGAAGCACTATGCAGATTGTCTGCAAAGCCTTTCTTTAACAGATCGGGAATTCAACAGCGGAATAGCGGCGAAGACATATGAGGAGGATTGGACCAAGCTATGTTACCATGTTAACAATATATAGAATAAAGATAGGGTTTCAATAGAATAGCATGACTTTATCAAAATAAGAGTTACAGTGAAAATATACGGTAAAACCTAAAAAATACAATGAAGTAAACTCAATAGCATATTATCTAAAATCAAGTAATGATTCAAAGCATTGCTATCCTCAATGTCTTCCCCTAAAATATCCTTCTTAAAAAGTGAGATATTTGGAAGTTGAACCAATTCCACACATGCTTCCAGTTTTGATGATGTTTGATGAATTGCTACTCCTCTTCAGCTGGATACAATTATTCTTCATTGCTGTGATATTTTTTACCTCAAAACTATTAAGAAAATCTTTCTTTGACTTCTTCATTATGTTGCTGCTCTTCACATTTGATCCAGGTCCATTATCTCCACAAAAT
>Ga0228710_1006300_pt1 | contig 18083 bp, 11 predicted proteins | sample MedpolnodulmetaG_FD_177995 | JGI IMG/M metagenome (GOLD analysis project Ga0228710, IMG submission 177995) | Root nodule microbial communities from Medicago polymorpha collected in Santa Monica, California, United States - pink nodules | ecosystem: Host-associated > Plants > Roots > Nodule...
CATAATTTCCTTCAGATTGAGCCGACATCCGTTACGGTCGTCATTCGGTTCAAAGAATCTCCGTTCCAGAACCGTACGTGAGATTTTCATCTCATACGGCTCCTCCTTTATGTGTATAATGATAAACATCCATGGAATCAAATCCAAAAAGATTGCAATATTCTCATTATCAACTTAGCGGGACTAGTATTTTTACGCGAAATCTCTAGCCAACAAAACCATTACTGACAACTTAGCAAAGTTCCACAACCCATTTAACACACAATGTTTATCAATGGAGGATCGCGGACAGCTAAAGATCCACCATTTTAAGCAGCTGTATCCACCATAAAACGCCATAATGGACACCGCCATCCTTCACAAATTGGCCATGGAGGTTGTCAAAAAATCCGCCATGGCCAATACTTGACAACACTGTTAGCACATTCACCATCACATATCAATTATCTGATTTAACAATCTACCCCTCAAACTGAACAAAAATGTCTACCAGTTATCAACTCAACAAGCTCAATACAGCTTAGAAACATAGATTAACCATTTATAGAAACATCTTTAGCAATCTTAAATGAACAAATGCATTCACAAAATATCATATCTTATCTAGTACATAATGAAGCACTGACACAAACACGGACACTTGACACGACACATACACATCAACACCGGTTATAATTTAAGAAAAGGTGCCAACAACACTACATGTATCAGACACCAAACATGCTTTCAATCAGAGGTGTCGGTGCAACATATATACATATACATAACATACATTGCTGATAAAACACCAATACCAATTTCCATCAATCCAATAATACTCTTTCTATACCCAAGAATAGTTAATATCACCAAACAAAATCATAACAAAAACCCACCAAAAAAAACAAAACTTTGGAGTGAAAAAACAAACCTTGATCTTGAATCTTGAGATGGGAACATCATTACTGCAATCTGGTCTGGTTTCATAGAAAGAATCAGCTGAAACTCCTGGATCTCTCCACATCACAATAAACTGAAAGAGTTTTCAAGAACAAGAAGAAAAACAAAAGAACAAACACAAGAAGAAACAAGAGAAAGAAACTGATTTATAGTAACAAAAAACGTGTTTTAGCAACACTTTTGAAAAGAACAAGAAGACCCAGAAAAACAAAAACTTGTCAACTCAAAGAAAATGGGTCCCTATACATTCAACAACAATGCAAAAAAAGAAACTTTTTTTGGTATTTAATTAGTGTATTAATTAGTCAATTAATTAGAAAATATGGACATTTTGTAAAAGGAAAAAATGTATATTTTGCATTGAATGAAAATTATTAAAGATAAAGATATGGTTTGGTTGGGTGGATGGATGGATATAGATGAAAATTTAATGTTTGGTGAGGTTATGAATTAAGACTTGATATGTTATCAAATTAAGACTTTTTTTTTAAAACTCCTCCACTTGTCTTAAAAGATCACATTTCAAAGATATTTATCACAAAAATACAAAATATATAAAGTATAATTGTGTAACTTGTTATAAATAATTTAATAAATGATGATGTTAAATTGTGTCCTAAGGACACATGTTAAGCAATCCAAAAATAGAAACATTCTCTTGTATTTTGCGCATTCAATTAACCAAAAGTAAAAAAATAAATTTAAATGCATTAATTACAACAAATTATTTTCACTTTTGGCTCATTAACTTGTGCCTTAAGGGCACAAATTAACATTTTCCTTTAATAAATAATAAGAATTATTACAAAATAATCAAATAAATTTGGTAATCTATTTAAAGGATTAAGAATGCTCAATGAGGAACCCATTTCGGGTTGGCCCAGTGCTTGGCTTGAGATCTTGGAGTTTGCTCCTCCAAAGGTTTCAGGTTCGATTCCCTCTGGTGCCAATTTCGGTGGGCTGAGTCCATACAGAGCTTGCTCTGGCTTTAAATGGAGCCCCGCAAGTGAGCGATGGGATTGGTCTCCCGGATTAGTCGGTCCTTGGATCGGATACCGAGTTTTTTTTAAAAAAAAAATGCTTAGTGAGGTAAAAAGTTTGAAAATAAATTTTTGATTTATTTAAAGAATTTTTTTGAGATATTTATTATTTAAAGAATTTCTTGTAAAATAAAAGATGTAAAGGATTTATATACAACCTTTTTTGCATTAAAAACAAAAGACCAGGTCTTAGACAAAGGACCGACTCCACTTGGATCCAACTTATTTCCACACATATAATGATGGGGCACATGTTGGAAGAAGTAGTTGGAATGGACAGAGAGTATTATTTTCGCAAGATATTATATTTTCCCATTTAAGTAGTATAGATAGTGCCAAGATATTCATTTTATAAAGTGAATATCTTGATTGTTTGGATTCAAATTTCGACGACTTCTGCATATTAGACCAGATCAATGTCCATATTAATTCAACTATGTTCATAAGGATACATTAAAATGTTTTGAATAAAAGTTAAAAATCAATTAAACCAACCATATCACATTGTAGTGTCACTTTTTTGAGTTATTACTTCTAATATCCTTAGAAATATCTATACAATATGATTTAATTAAATGCATGTATATCTTGTAAGCAGGGTCGTTCCTAGGTAATTGGAGGCTCGACTCTCATGTAAAAATAAGTCTCTAATAAAATAAAAACATATATATTTTTTTAAAAGACATATAAAAACATATAATTTAAGTTGAAAATAAGATCCGTAAATATTAAAAAAAGGTGTTTATTGTAACTAATACATAAAATATCAATAATATAAAAATACAATTCAAGAGAATATCTTTATCATTCTTCTAGGTTATATTTTTTCTTAGTTTGTACAAAGCCAAAAATAAAAGGTTTATAATGTTTCTTTTAGAGAATAATTATAATGTTTGCTCTTTCAAATAAAAAAAATTATAATGTTTGTTGTTAGAGTTTAACTATCTTATACAATAAGTATGGGCCAAAAATTACAAGAAGTGTTCTAACAAAATAAGAAGAAAAAAATTATATTATGTTTTCATTTGTACAAGAAGTGTTCTAACAAAATAAGAAGAAAAAAAATTATATTATGTTTTCATTTGTAAATATATAATCTAATATGTTAAGAAGAATTTACCTAAATTAAAGAGATGATAGATGAACTTCAAAATCCATAAAAAATAATGTCTAAGTCAAAGCCCTCTCATACTAAAAATATTAATTAAAAAAGCAAAAAGAAAAAGAAAAGAAGAAAAAAGGAAAAGAAAATCATAAAACATGATATGTGAGTGTTAAACCCATAACCCAAGGGTTATCAGCTTGCAATTGTACCACTAGGCTGCTTCAACAAACATTAAATACAGTTCACGCTATATATATTTAGACTATTATTTTTTCCACCCTGCTGCCTTTTCGCGTGCCCTGTAAAATTTCTAAAAATACCCCTGGTCAGGATTATATAATCCGGAACAGATTGTTACTGCTATCCGGAAAACGAATACCAGACCAGATGTTATGTGCTTTTTTGTGTCTTTCTTTGATGTAAAGGGTCTCTATTGACCGTTATATGAACCCCACACAAGCTGCAATGCAATTGCAGGGTTCATATGAACGGTCAACAATGACCATGACACCACCGACACCCCTAAAAAACTAATTTTTTTTGAAGAAAATGGAAGAAAAGAGGTGAAGTGAAGAATGAAGGTATCTGTTGAAGATGGAAGCCTATTTATAGCCTAAAACAAGTCCTAGATCATTACTATAGTCAATGAAAACGTGTTAGTGGTTGTAACCGTCCAAACCTACATTAATGGTTCCACACAAAAAAATCCAATGCTGAAGCTTTCCGGATTATACATTCCGGAACTTCCTTAACCCTATAAGAAGTGCCAACTTTTCTCTCGTTTGCTAGTATCATATTAATCCGAAATATATATTCCGGAAAAAACAGGTGCATTCCGAATTGTATTTTCCAGACTGCATCAATGTCATGGCCGGTGGTTTGCACCACATGTTTTGTCCGTGGTCAAGTAAAAAAAACGTGTTTTACCACGTCTTTTGACTGCATTTATGACCTCCCAACCGTTTTTTGACCCACCCTCCCTATAAATAACCTTCCAAACCCCACCATTTCTCACACCATCCTCTCCCACCCTCTCTTCCTCCTCTTCTTCCTTCTACAACCATGGTTTTCCATCGTTGGCCTTTCATAGATAAGGGCCTCGTTGAAAACTTTCAGGGTTTGTATGAACGGTCAATGAGGATGGAACCGCATTACAAATAAGTGCGGTTCATCGGGGGGTCATGTGGGTTAGTGTGGTTCTTAGCTTGGCTTGTCTGGGCGTAAGTTTGAGCACCCCCTACTTCCCTCAGGGGCATTGTTTTCTTCTTCCCGCCCTCCTCTTCCCTCCTCCCCTAGTTGCCCTCCAACATGGAAGCTACTGGTATGTCCTATCACATACCTTTAGGAGATTAGAATTTAGGTTCTTATGTAATAAGCTTAAAAAGCCTTAATATTATTGTAATGCATTGTTCATATATTAATAAAATGAGTTGTTTTTATCTTTTTGTCTTTTTATTTCTGGTTTATATGTTTATTTGCATTTATTTTACGAATTTCAAAGCTTAAAATTCTGGTAAAAGACTTTTCTGGATTTTATTATTCTGATTAATCTGCAAAATTCTAACAATCTATTTCGGAAAACATAATCCGGATCAGGGGTAAAATTGGAAAAAAATAGGGCGCGCGAGTCAAGGCATAGGGTGGGAAAAGTAAGTCCCATATATTTATTACTTGTTTACTGGGATAATTTTTTTTTATGAGGCCCATACCTTGGGGAGGCCCAATTCCATTGAGCTGTTTGCACCCCCAAGGGTCGGGCCTGCTTGTAAGAAAAATGAAATTAAATGCATGTATATATAGTCAAAAAAGGTAAATGTATTATAAAAAAGTTTTACACCTGATGTATATTTTTTTCTGAGGAAATATAAATAAATTTCATAAAAAAAATCACACATAACAGACTTTTACTTTATATTTTTATATCTTTGTTGTTTGTTAAAATTTTCATATGATCAAATCAGAGTCTAGGTTGATTTAATAAATTCATTTCTTTTATGTGATTTTAGTTCACATCCACGATTATATGGTATGATATTATTGCAATACAATAAATTTTGTATCTTGGATGATTGAATAATCGAAGAATGCATTTGACGCGATTGATGAGCAAAGTTAAGCGTGAGAGATCTTCTCCCATTTATTGATGAACGCTTGTGTTTGTTAGTGCGATCTAACTAATGAGATGGTTAGATTATATATACCTATCAAGTAAGGTATGAATGTGTCCTCGTGAACATACTCAGTTGACATTGACAATGCATATCTTAGGGCCTTTGAGTAGGTTTGTGTATACCTAGAAATGCTTCCTACCATTCCCTCATTCTTCCATCGGTTAAGGATGATTGATAGCTATGGTAACTCTAATAGGGTTTCCCTGAAGTAACCTTGCAAAATTTTCAAAGGTTTTGTTTCACAGTTTTAATACAAAGTATCACCAGGTACTCCTAAAGACAAATTCTGCAACTTTGATGTTGATGAGGGCAAAGTCGATGTCCGACAAGGAGAGGAACTTAGTGACCAACAACAATGGGGATCCCATTCTTGATGAAGGATTGGGCTTTGGACTAGTTTCTACAACCAGTAGCACTGAAATTTATCAATTCATTCATCTTAAAAAGTCTCTCTAAAAACACATGTCAATTTCACACCTCAATTTTTTTTCTCAAAATCATTGACAAAAGTTAAAGAAATTTACTCTCAAAAAGGAGAGAAGGCTAAAGGTTAAAACTTTTAAAAGTGTTCGAACAAGACATAGGAAACTGCTTGCATAGTGTTAATCTACCACCTATACAGGTCAAGCTATAAACAAAAACATTGGGGACCCATCATTAGTCATCATTGCTTGCCAAGAGAAAGGCATCATGTTATATTCCTATAACATGAGTTGTGATAAATTCTCTAACCCTGCTAGGTCTTGCTGGCTATAATATATTCCATCTTTCCTTATTATGTTTTGCATTTTAGAATTTTTTTATTTGATTTTTTGAAAGTTCAAATAATATCAACTTCTACTTTGTCCAAATTATTCTTAAACTCATTCACAAATTTTTTAAAAAATAAGATGTCTTCTATAAGCAAAGCATAAACTCATTCACAATTTTTTTTAAATGAAAGTGAAAAATTAAGAGACACTCTAACTCTTAATAATGTAAAAGAACTTATGCTTTGCACCAGAATCAAAGTAAACCAAAGTGATGAAATGAGAATAAAAAAAAGTTCAAAAAGCTTCACTGCCACAGTTTGTAAAGTTTTCATGCATCTGATCCCTACAAAAACCCCTGATGATGGTCCATCTTATTGCATCACTCTATCTTCAACATTTCCATCATTTTTTTTTTACTATAGTCTTCTCCTCATTGATAATTTCCAATGGCTACCATAGTTCATGCATTGCTCTTGTTTTGTCTCTTGGTGTTGATGCACAAAGGTGATGCCTATGAATTTGTAGTTGGAGGCCAAAAGGGTTGGAGTGTTCCAAGTGACCCTAATGCCAATCCTTACAATCAATGGGCAGAAAAGAGTCGATTTCAAGTAGGAGACTCCCTAGGTGAGTTATTGTTCAATCCTATATTTGATTTTCATTGTTTTAATCATAGGCAAGGGAAAAATTGGAACATTTTTAACTAGTTTTTAAAATTATTATTATTTTGACTTGTATTTATGCAATTATGGTTGTGAACTAGTAAATCCAAAGAATATATATGTTTTTGTTTTTCTTTCATGGATAAAATATCTCTCTAGCTTCATATTTATCTAAAGGGACATTTTGCTTTTATCTAAAGATTCATTTTAGTCCTTTATATTTTACAAATTATATACAAATGAATCATTTGATTTTCCCCGACATCTTGTATGTACTATAATTTATACAAATAAGTCATAATTGTGTACATGATGTTGAGGAAGACCATGAGGACTCATTTGTACAAAACACTAAAAGGAATCTTTTGATTATATAAAAAAATTAATTTTTTGAACGATGAAAGACCAAAATGAACATCGAAGAAAAGATAAAGGATCAAAAGCATGTTTGAGCCTAATTTATTTATCCACATTAAGATTACTTTATTTTTTCCTTTAAAGTGAATTGTTTCTTTTATAAGAAGTTAATCCTAAATTATTTTGGACCTTAACGTAACCAATGTCTAAGATGACAAAGTGTTTAAATAGGTTATGGTCGAAAATGACTTGAAATTCTATCATCAACCATCATCACTTCTCATAAGTAGAAGCTCATAATATTACTTGTTTTCACGAAAACGATGATTTAATCAGTACTGGTTTGACAAAAATAACTAACATTAGTTTCTCAAAACCCAATATATTCTGTCTTCTCTTATTTTTGTCAAATAAAAAACAATTTGGCCGCAATCTTAGATATAGATGACCCTAAGCTTTTATCACAAATTGTTGACGTTGGTCATCGTCAAAGTTTTGAGTAATTTTTAAGCATCGGTCCACCGTAGACTACATGAGACACTTAGCAATTATTCAATAGTGTATTACTAATCCAAAGCTGAAATTGTGCACTCACATTATTTTCAATTTACACATGACAAATTGCAGTGTTCAATTACCAATCTGGTCAAGACTCAGTAATTCAAGTAACTAGCCAACAAGACTATGAGAATTGCAACACTGATGCATCATCTGAAAAATCCTCTGATGGCCACACAGTAATCAAACTCATTAAATCAGGTCCTCACTACTTCATAAGTGGAAACAAAAATAACTGTCTCAAGAATGAGAAGCTATTGGTGATTGTGCTTGCTGATAGAACCAACAAAAACACAAACCAAACAACTTCTCCTCCTTCTCCTTCTCCTTATATTGCTCCTTCTCCTTCTCCTTTATCCTCACACTCATCGGACGCATTAACTCCTACACCACCACCTTCTCCAGTACTAGATGGTTCATCTCCACCACCTTCTCCACTTGATGGTTCAACTCTTACTCCACCACCTACTCAGCAAGTCGGTTCATCTCCACCACCACTAGGGACTGATGTGACAAATCCAATTACTCCAACTCAACCTCCTGTTTCAGAACCTCCTCCTCCTAATGCTGCTTCTTCAATCTTGGTTAGCTTTGGTTGTTCTGTTGGAGCACTCATGGTTTCACTTCTGGTTTTTTCTAAGTAAAAGTATGAGTTATTGAGTATGATTTCTATAATTTATTTATTTTTTCTTCTCATAGCACCGTTCGATATTTGTTTGTGAGTTGAGAAATAAGCTGGTAATTATGTACTCTTTTGTGTGCTTCTTACTAATGATGGTGTAAGAATATTCAATAAGTTGAACTTGAAATAAATAAAACCATTGTATTAGCACTTAATTATTCTATTTAAACAAACGCTACCAAGTACAAAAATGTGGTGGTGCTCGCAATCCATGTCATGAACATTACCAAATGAAAAGAAAAACACTACATTTGTTATGCTTTATATAGCATATCTAAAGATAACAATCTGTCGAAAGACATCTTCATTGAAGTTAGTTTAGTGAATCAAGAGCCCTAACCTAGATAAATTCTCCAACTACCTCTATCAAAAATTCTTGCCCAGCTCAACTTTTCTCATTAGCCTAATAGTGTTGTGCAAAATCGATTCCGTAATTCCAGCTACCTGAAACCACAAGGAAGATTAGTCAACAATACAAATAGTTAACAATACAAGTATAGAGCCACAATATCTGAGATACATACCGTGAAAACACCCCCAACAATAGCACAGACGTTTGTAATAAAATGTGAAAAAGACTTATGATGTTCTGTTATCAAGACCTGCTCACAAAAAACTCAGTAAATCAACAAGAAGTTTAAAAGAGCAGAAACTTATTAAAACCGATAATCTCCATATGCAGACCTGCATGGGGGAGAGTTGAAGATGGAACCTCGCAACAGGAACGTGTAAACTGTGTGCTACACTGCTGTGCGCTGTGTATTCGTACTCCTCAACTAATTGATAACCTTGTCTAGTAATCACTTCTGTTTTAACAATCTGAAGGTAATGCTCCATCTGCACACACATAAGTTAGATTAATGTGCAATACTTGGACAGCAATAAATTTCCAAGAGATTGAAATGCTCATCTTTCTGTCGTTTTTTCAGCCTCCATACAGAAAAACATAACCATGATCAAAGCCATCAAATGATAACAGAGATTGCATTATTGAAAAATTGTGTTATCTCAGAGGAGACTAACACCTAAATAAAGGAACTCCAATGTACCGCAATTATTTTCCAAATGAAGTAACACTTCTAAATAGCGGTCAGCAACTGCAATTGTGGCCGTAATACAAAGGTTTTAGACGTCTTTGCAGAGTCATCGCAACCACAACTGCGGCCACATCAGTTGGCATTTTCCTGCATTTTACTGCAAAATCAAGGTTCGCAGCGTAACAACTACTGCAAAACGACTACAAGCATGATTTAGAATCATGCAGAAGAGGATAATAGGGAAGACCCAATCTTGTCCTACAAAGGTGTTGAAATAGCCTCCAAACATAAACAAAATATTATCTGGCCCTATATTTGATGCTATCTATTGCATCTGGCTCTTGCAAATGCATGCAGCTCAATACAGCCTGCCATTAGCAATAAGTATTTCCAACGCAGACCATAAAAAGACACATACTTAAATAAAAAGTTACTGAATCTGGAGACTTTTATGCAAAATATTAACTTACAGTAACATTTGCTCCGAAATCATGTGAATTGATGAATGACAGACCATCCAACCTGTCATGGCTGTTACCAACATAAGGTATCAAGCGCTGGACATCACTCATAAGCTTAGGTGACAATTTCTTTCCAAAAGATAAATGGTGTACGACATGCGACATGTTCATTTGAGAAGCATCAAATGAATGGGCATCGGATCTTGCTGAGATGATCAAGTTTCCTGGAACCTGCAAGTGCAAAACAGCTTACGTTTCGGTATAATATTTATAATACAGAAAGAAAAATAATAGGAAGTCATATGCCTTATATTAAATCATTTATTTCTGCTGTTATAATATCGACAACTGAAGCTTCTATTATAATGCAAAAGACAAATTAAAAACAAGAACAATGTAAAGAATCTTGGTTCATACTCAAACCTGAAAACTAGGAAGCAACAAAAGAAGTTTTCCACATTACACTAGAACTAGAAGGCTAATTTTATCCGTATGTGAGTTTACCTTCTTGACACGTACATATCCTTCAATTCTACATCCCCCAGCTGACGGTGCTGGTCTTTTTGAATTCTCTGTAACATTTAATTTATCCTCCAAAGCTAGCTTCTGATACTCTGAAGGGAAAGACGCCACTATATTCTCCATTGTCTGCAGTGGAGACACTTCATATCAGGCATGTTGTACTCCAATGGTAAACAATGATGTTCAATTATATTTAACAGCATTAACACTTCAAAGTAAAATGATACAAATCATGCTAATTTAATTTGTACCTTAACAAGGCTATCTGTATCACGATCTCCATAATAAGACTCATGCTCATGATGTCCGTGGTCACTTCTGAAATAGGATAAAGATTAACAAAATTAGATATATTCAAAGATCCAAAACTTTAGAAACCCAATCACAGACCAAAGTGGTAAAAATATTCAGCATCCACATATGCAAAAACTCTAAAGATATTAATCATATAGATTTTACTAAAACAATGAACTTATACAAATAAAAAAAAGGCAAACCGCATATTGAAATAGAATTGGCATTGCCTATTAAATAAAAGCAAATAAAAACACACATAATATCCAATAAGGACAAGCATATGAGTAGGTATTGATTATTTCCGATAAAAAGAGTTTTCATTGTTACCTGACATCACTTCCTTTACGAAAGATACGAATGGATGGATACCCTTGTATGTGATGCCTGGATATTGGTAACGAGATACAAAAACAACATTGAAATCAGAAGAGCGGATAGAAAAGAATACAAGAAAAACAGCAAAATTAGCAAGTGAAAAAGAAAATATCAAATTACAATGATGAACATGCACTTCCAATAATGCTCAACTTATTGTCGAAGCTAATCTCCATCTTGAAAATAAGCTAAGCTTATATCAATGAACCTAGATCACGAAATCTATTTTCGACAACGCATAGTTTAGAAATGGATAAAAGTTCCTGTACGTATTTCCTAAATGTAATGAAATAATACATCGCATAGCATGTTCAAAAGAATGAATATCTTACAAAGCTAAAGGAGACAAAAACATGCATTTCTAGTATATCCGATTTCTTCGATTAAGTGTTTCAGCTGTTTCGATGGATATCTTTCTTAGGAAATATTTGGTGTCCGAGAGAAAATTTACAAAGACCAACACTTAGTTTGTAGGAAGAGAAGGAGGAGAAAGTGATCCGGAGGAATCAAAAGAGTTGTGATTAAAATCACAATTTTTATAATAACAAAGGAAAATAGGAGTAACGAAAATCAACTGAGAATATATAAACTAAATTTCAGCTAAATCAATCTCTCTGCAAGTGGATTGAAAAACAAATTGAGAAAGATTTAACAATTGAGAATTTGGCATATTAGAATTCCAAATTTTACAACTGTTATAATAAAGAATGATCATAATTTCTGGCATTGTTACAAAGTTAACACTTGAGAATTTAGCATATTAGTTCAAAAACATAGGGAAAAAAGGCACCTCCGACACAAGTCTGCTTCTTTAGTGCAATCTACCTTCCCCAAAAGTATTCGACCATCCATTTCCGGATCATATCTAAATAAGAATGCAATTGTACACACAAGCCACTGAATTAGTAAAGTGATGCCAAGTTAGTTACTGAAATTAGTAAAGTGAGAAAAACACGGAAAAATGTAGAGTACCTCTCTCTCATTATTTTAGCTGCCTTCTCCCATGAAGGTCTCTGCAAGGAAAGGGATAAAAGAATGAGATATAAACAACCACCTTCAACCATTATACAGAAGAGAGTGAAATGGAAGTGTTAGGAATCCAATAATTGGATTCCAAATAATGAACACTTTTAATAAGAAATAGGAAATCATAGGAGAGAAATCTCTCCTCCAAGGGTTACACCTTCACAATAGAGCTACCACTCTGTTCACAAATGATTACGATGCTTAATAGTGATCAACTCGGCATTGTATTCTCCTATATTTAATTTATACAAATAGCCCTATAACAATCTAAACTGACCAACTAACTAACTTCTGTAACAACTATTAACTACTTTAACTACTCTACTTAACCAATATTGTATATCATAACAGAAAGGGATAAAAGCGTGATATATAAATAAACACCTTGAACCATTTACACAGGAAATCCACTTTTGAGCATTGTATATTCAATGGAAGAAACCTTATTTCCATAAAAAGAAAGAAAAATAATGTCGTTGCAATGTCAACTTCAGAAGCAAATTATGAAGCTAAATGCCACGATATCAGCTACTTGTTAGCTCATTTGGCTCAACTAGTTACTTTATGTGCCAGGTTTTATAGAGTGTTATATAGATCACAGTTATGCAATAATCAAAGTTGAACTGCAAATTGCCTCAAATCCAGTGTTTCACACGACTACTAAGCAATTGAGAGAATGTTGGAGATTGATATTTTTATGCCTCAAATTGCCTCTTATCTTTCAAATTCACTTTTTCTATTGAAAAGTATACAATAAAATTACAGTATTGTCTAAATTCTTTCTTTAGACATCCGAACAAATTATTTGGCTACAAGTAATTAAAATCCTATATTATCTCATTAATTAAAATTCATTACCCAAACCCACAAAAAAGAATAAGAAAATCTTGATAGTAGAAAAAGAGAAGTAAATGTCATTGGACATTGGACAACAATAAAGATATTCAGAACCATCTTATTTGTTAAACCGAGGAGGAAGAAAGAAACGAAGATGAAATAGTTACCAAGCGTTGACTCCAGTAACACCAAGGAGCATAAAAATTTACTGCTGTAATTGGAAATCTGCAAAATGATTATTGAGAACAGTGTAAACAACGCGTCATTATCGGCAACAAACTGAAACTCATAAACATCAAATGAATGAAATGAATTTCGTGATTGAGCCACTTACTGATGAGCATATTTGTCAAAATTGTTGGACGTGAATACAAAAGCACCTTCAAGAGATTCTTCATCCACTTTATCATCATGCTTAATGACGTTGGTAGCTGGGCGCAAGTAAAATTCAGACCCAGTGGTTCTTAAATTTGAATCGATAGAAAACTTGCGAACTGTTTTTGTTAGATTCATCCTGTTCTGAAATCAAGAAGTCACAAATTAAGGACAAGTTGAAAAAATATTAAAGGATCAATGATAAGAAGGTATTATAGCATAGGAAATCATAGGTTAGGAAATCATAAAATGCATGAGGAAATGAAGATTTAACAAATGGAATAATAGAAACTTACTGTTCCCAGCACATCGCTCACGTCAACTGACGCAAACTCACATGACAGTGAATGAAAACTACAAGATAAATTGAAGCTGTCAGCAAGAAACAATTGAGAGAGAAAAAGAGAGCTTATAAAACACCAAATCAATTGAATGTACTCAAAGCAATACTACTACTAGCTACAGTAGCTACATGAATTGATCAAGGAATTGAAACACTTAGAAAATAATCATGAAATACGAGAAACAAAATTATCGCCTTATGTCAATTTCATAAATCATCACAATACCGAAAACAAATTAAATTAAGTCCCTTAGAAAAAACATCATATCATATCATATCATATTCAAATAAAGATAAAAAAGACTTCTACCTCAAATTGAAATCAATACGTAAAAACTCCCCATCAGAACTCTTGTCGATAATCACAGACGTAGATGTATCAACAGATAAATATTGATTGAGTTCCTGCAACAAATTTGCATGATATCAACATGATACTTGTAAACCAATCATGCAAAAAACTTTGATAAAACTAAATTTAGGCATAAAGAGTTTATATCAATCCATGGCACATGTATGTTAAATCTACTGACCATTCCAAATAAAAACATCATTGCAAGAGCTGCTACTATGGATAACCCTGCTCCAGATAATGACGCCTCGGTTAAATCTCTTGGGATTTTTCTGTTGACATAAGAAACTGTTAAAAACTTCTATCTATCCGTAAAAAAAATAATGTCACATTATCATATATACATTCTCATTCTCAAATACATCTTTATTTATTAAATTTGAGTCCTTCCCTTGGGTAACTTAATGCTTGTTTGGTATCACGGTAGGTTTGTCAAAATCACTCCAGAGACACCGTGATTCTGTCAAACTCACTATGAATCCAAACATTTTTCCGTTTTCCCCCTAAGAATGAGATATATCATTCATAACCTTTCCTTTTACATTTTCACTATATCTTTCAATCTAACCAAGCATATCCTCCTTTTCGGTCTCAAACATCATCTCTCTTTTAATATACATTTTTCCAGATTTCAGCTGAATTTATAAATAGAAAAAGTACAAATGACTATTGAGTATTGAAAACTCATTTTACGACGACATTGTAGAATGAGTTTACAGTGTGAGTATATGAAATATGAAATCCTTCATCTACATTGTTATAAACAAACAGGGTTCAACGATAAATGAAAAAACCATTAAGCAAAAACAAGATCAAATCATATTTAATTAAACTACATGCAATGAAACAGTGCAGTTGAAAAAAAAAACATTTGTGATCAAATTAACGGCATTGTAACTGACGATTGGCATGCGAACACGCGAAAATAACAATGATGATGAAGAGAGGGAGAGATTATGATTGTGATGATGATGACCTGTAAAAATCAACAGATTTGATTTTGCTGGCAGTAGTCATGGTTATGACTTGCGAGAAAGTGAAAATGAAAATGAAAATGAGAATGAGAATGAGATTTGAGTGATGAGTTATGTGAATGAAAGAGGTTTTGTTGAACTGTTGTTACGTTAGCTTTTCCCTCACTACGCTACACTCATGCTTTCTCTTTCACTACTATGCATAACACATGTAGTTGTACGTGTACTTTATTAATTCATTTTATTTCATTTTTTTGACTCGATTAATTATTAATTTATTAGATTGCGTCCGTTTGTTAAAAGGGACAAATACCTTGACTTTGCTATCCTTAAAGGAAGAGCAATATAGAAAGTGATTTTTCATTTCATTGTTGAAAACATTTACTTTACACTAGTTTGGCCTCTTGGAAGCATCACCTTCTCACTATGCTTGGAAGGCTGACCTTTGCAACCTCGGTCCTTTCTTGTGTTCCTTCCTATTACATGTAGGTCATTTGGCTTCCTCAAAATATGTGTGATATCATTCAAAGAACAAATCGTAATTTTATTTGCAAGAGCTCTAACAACACCAGTCTCAACTTGGTGAGTTGAAATAAAATTGCCCGACCTAAGGTATGGGACAGTCTCGACATTAATTAGAACGATATAAGATACTAATAGTTTCCTTAATTTTTGGTAAGCTCGTTTGGGATATGATTCAAAGAACTATTAAGTTGTTTGTCGATATTCTATCTCACAAGTACACCTATGGTGTCCGTATCTAGAATTGTATTCTATCTCACATGTTTTTTTTTGTTGACAAAAGGTGTTGACCATTTTTTTAGAGGAAGTGTTGAGCATTCATGTTGTTGCAAATTTGGACTATTTGATCTTTGTTGTGATTATCCACGATCTAATTTTGTGTTTTAGAATCAATTTGTAAACTTAGAATACTAGCACTAACTATTCATTGACTTTGTTAGGGATCGGAACCCATTAAATACATGTTCGTAGGCTTTGAAAACTTCGTACCAATAATATGATGGAAAAATTGAAATACTAGCTAGTCGATAGATCCGGTTATGTAACTCCATCAATGTATATCCAAGTCATTTGAGTTGGGTAAGGTCTCATGGTTGACAAACTTTTTTCTCAAGAGTCGTCAATATTACTCTAATTCGAGAACTGAATTAAAATCAAGATTATTATTATATTAGTTTGAAGATATTTGTTATTTCATTTCATTCAATTTCTCGTGAATGTTTTATATTTTTTTTAGTACTTGAGTGTTTCGTTTTTATTTTTTAAAAACCAAATGATTACTTAACTTTAAAAATATACGTTAGAGTTTAAAAGATATTAATTGACGGGGTAAAACAACTTTACACCAACATTAAATAAAAACCCTATATCTATGCAAGCATGTATTGTAATCGCTTTTGTAAATGTAACCGTTCAATTTCTATTAGATGTCAGTGTAAAACTAATGTAAGTTTACACTGACGATGTATGTTCCCTTTTTTTCAATATTTTAAATCAAAATGTTTGAAGTAAAAAAAAAGATGCATCTAATCAATTGTCTTGCTAACAGCTATTGTTTACATTGATCTCTTTATATAATTGATGCACCATCTCTCTTTTTATAATTGATTGTATCATCATTTTCATATAATGAGATATTAAATTTTTTTATCTCACAATTAATTTTTAGATGAATATAAAAAAATTCTAACATTATTTTCAACTCTCGTGGAGTTAAATGGCAAACTCAAGCCATTTCTACATAATTTTTACAATAATATAATTATATATCACGTAATTTAATTATTTAATACGTTATAGTGAAAATTGCAACAAGTAGCGCATCTGGTGTAGTGGTATCATAGTACCCTCCCACGGTACTGACCAGGGTTCGATTCCCTGGATGCGCAGATTTTCTTTTATTTTTCAGCAACTTTATTTTCTCTACTTTCTTGTGTAAAACCAATGATATATTTTTAAGGTTTCAATTTTTTTGACCAAAGAACGTACAAACGGTGTGATTCACCTAATTTGTCTCATCACCAGATGATGTGTATCAGATGGTATATTCTTATATCACACACCCAATCTGCTACTCACTACATATACTAAATCACAGATTTTTTTTTTTTTTAATAACACAAAATGTTTTTCATGAGTCCAATTGATCAATCTTATATAACTCATACACCACCCTATGATGCATATCAAACAGTCTATTCTTTAATCATACATTGAACATGTACTAGTCACAACATCTAGTATGTGAGCACCAATAGTATGTATATTCGAAATTTTTCAATAGCATGTTGTCATATAACACATTGTGCGTATTTGCTTGTGCATCATTGATATTGTTTATGGGTAGAATACGAGGTTGCGCACAGTGGCGGAGCCATGAATTATATAGAGCTTGGGTGAAAAATTTATCGCAAATTCACATGTGACATAATATATATAAATGGTCATAAATCAAAATAAAGAGGATCGTCATTTTTTCTACAAAAGTACAGTTTGAAATAAGAGAGATGAAAATGTCAATATAAACACAATATAAACAAAAATGTCAATATAAACAAAAATGTTAAATCAAAATATAAGACTGTTGAAAAACGAGACATTAAAACACAATATAAGCAGAGAGATGCCAACATTTTTTAACACCATTACAAAATCACAATTTTTCAGTTAATCAATTCATTAACACCAATTCATCAACTATTAACATCAATTCATCAACTATTAATCAATTTTTCAATTACAAAATCACAAATAATCAATTTTTAAAACCCTAAAACAACTAAACAAGGAAGGAAGGAAGGAACTAGGAAGGAAGGAGAAGATATTACCTTTAGAGTGAATGAGAAGAGATTAGCAACCAGAGAAGAGATTAACAACCATAGCTATTGAAGAAGAAAAGAGATAGATGAGAGAGGCAAAGAGCTGAGAGCGAAAGGCAGAGAGCAGAAAGTGAGAGTCCATAGTCACATAATTCACGGTTCGTGTTGCAAGCGAGTTGAACAAGGTTACATATGGTCATCTGTCATTGTTTTTGCAATTAAGCCACACAAATTTTTGTTGATTTAATTTCACTTTCAAATTCTAAAACCGCCTCCCACTTCTTATCTCACATTTTCCACTTCCCATAAACTGTTATTTTCTCTCCCTTCTATCACACACATCATTTTTTGTTCTCAAATATTTTGGTGTGTTAATTGTTG
>Ga0228710_1006301_pt1 | contig 18076 bp, 11 predicted proteins | sample MedpolnodulmetaG_FD_177995 | JGI IMG/M metagenome (GOLD analysis project Ga0228710, IMG submission 177995) | Root nodule microbial communities from Medicago polymorpha collected in Santa Monica, California, United States - pink nodules | ecosystem: Host-associated > Plants > Roots > Nodule...
GTTGTTTTTTTTTTTTGTTCGTACTGTCCCTAGCGTGCTTCCTTTATTTTTTCAAGAGGATTGTACATAGGGTGCGAACATATGAAGAAATTTGAAGAAGCGTTGAAATTGAAGCAAAGATTGTAGTAATGATGAAGGTTTAATTTTCAGTTCAGTGTTTAGTTCCTAATAGGGGGATTAGTTACAGTTAGGTTTTATGGTTATAGTTAGTTCATATGTTGATGACAAAAGGGATTAAAGAAATTGTAATTCCCTCTAGTCTGATATACGTGAATATAGACTATAGGGTGTTTGAATTTAGAATTTTTGTTTTGTCAAGTCCAGTCCAGGTGTTTGATTTTCATGTATGGAAGATTGATTTTCATGTATGTAAGAATAAAGTTTGTTTTTTCAGGTCATTGGTTGTAATTCTGTCTTTGTTATGGTATTGATGTAGTTGATTGGTGAAATTCAATGGTAATAGAAAGTTTTTAGTGTTAAATATTTACTTTTTTTGTTGATCTGGATATTCAGTGTTGTTACTCTGTGCTGAATTGGTCTTGAAGGACCTGTGTGTTGTGAATTCAAATATTTGATTGAAAAACTTTATTCTCATCTTGATTGATTGATATAATTACTGGTCCAAAGTAGGCCAAAAAGTTGCCTTGTTTGAACAACACCTTGTCACCACCACGAAAGTGGGCGGGAGCAACACTTCATCACTGCGAAAGTGGCGATAGTGGGTGTGATACTTGCATAGGCATTGTGAAGCTCAAGTCCGTATGAGAATTAGTGGGAGTATGGAGGTTTTGGAATACTTCCACCGAACCTCAGTCAACATATTTATAACGGAGGAATGAGTTCTGGGAGAATGGTAATGTGCCGATGTTGGGACGAATCTTCGGCCTACAGCTTTTTGAGCCCTGGGTCTTACGGCCAATTCAGAACAATTATACACACCAATGTGGTAAAGTGGTGTAAACAATACACTGTAATGTCGTTCAGTGGTGTAAATTTAATTTAATTTATGTTGTCGGAATGTCTGAGACAAATTCATGATTAAGTGATTTCATGCCCTGAATCGGATAACATTCACTCACCATCTACGTAATACTTTTTTTTTTATGAATCCTCTATCTCAAGTGGTGTGTACCAAATGATTGATAAATGTCACAAATTGTCATATGAAGTTGTAATGCTTGCCAAGCTGCTTGTTTGCGATTTTTGGAATAAGAACCTCGACATCATTTATATGTTGTATTGAGTTTTTATTTCGCATAGCTGGCATCTTAAAATTGCAACTAAGGGAGGAGCAAGAGCACTATATTGAATTGAATTCTTGTTTGATCATCTTGTTCTGTTTGATTTTCCTTCACATGATATCTGCTTGGGAATTTTGATTCTGTGACAGTTGATAATTTAAACACAATTGGAAATCTTTGTTGAAGTTCCAGGGAAAATTGGTCTTTTATTGCATTTTCAATGGAGTCACCGTGAGTATACCCTCATAGAGAGAGTTTTGTAGTATGCCAACTAAACAATTCATTACAGGACAACCATTTTGCAGTACAAAGGCTAGGAGCCATGGGAAACCAAATTGGTCATTGAAGTCCACAAGCTGTGACCTTTGACCATGCAACCCCGCCAATTAGGTGTGTATGATAAGGTAATATATTCTTTTGACTCCGTTCCAGAAATTCTATTTGGGTTGTCCCTAAAGAGGGAAGAAACTCAAGTTTTTATATGAAATTTATTCAATGATAGGATTGTTAAATAGTTACCAACATCTCTCATTGTAACAATCAATCAGTATTTTTGTTATGTTTGTGATTACTGGATGAACAATCAATCAAATATAACTATCATTTTCCACAAATACAACAAAAGCTAGACTGTTCTTTTCGACTAGCTTTATAGTCGTGTAATTTCTTAATTACAGCAAAGGAAAGGTAAACTCTATTGATTCGGATAAACTTATCAGTTCTATACTCCATGTTCATGTGCATCTAAGTTAATTAATTCAGTTCCAGAATCCTGGGATAGTCGATCTGCATCATCCGGCAGTATCCTTTTCCAGAACCAGTGTTTTCTCCAAATAAATGACATCTCCTCAATGGGTATTCCCTTGGTTTCAGGTAGGAACAAAACAACAAAGATGGTCATGACGGCTATCCAGCCAGCGAAAAACAGAAAGATCCCATACCTGAATGAACATAGAAGGGACAAGAAAGCTTGTGCGATTATGAAAGTGAACAGAAGGTTTACTGCAACTGTGATACTCTGCCCTGCTGATCGGATTTCTAATGGAAATATCTCACTTGGGACCGTCCATCCAAGTGGCCCCCATGACCATCCAAAACCTAGAACAAATAGAGAAAGTACAACTACAACCGATATTGAATAGTTTTTTGACAATTCTTGGTTCGGTCCAAGCTTGACACCCAAAATTATGGCAACTATAACCTGTTCATGTGAAAAATGCGAGAGTATAATCAATGCTTTGCAAATACAAATGGTTTCTCTGCTATGCGAGAGTCATGTCATTTGCAAATTTTATCTGATACTCTAAATGATTGAGTGAATAGACAAATTGGTACTTGAAATTGTAAGCATCAGTTAAATAGTCCCCCAATTTTGCGAATTGGAAAATAGATCCCCAAAATTGTAAAATGTTAATCAAAACAGCTTCTCCGATAATATCTATCATTACAAGCTATGATATGACATGTTAACCAAACATGTCATATTGCACTTGATCCTACACCAATGTAACTTACTAGGGACGAATTTGCCTATGAAATTTAAATCATCTCGGGGATAAATTTGTTAATATTTACAAGTGTGAATGAACTAAGTACCAACAAATAAGTCTCTGAGAGACCTAAATTCTATAGGCAAATTACTCCATGATATGATGGCATTGACGTAGGATCAACGTGGAGAAGGTGAATATTCATTTAACGTGTTACATCATAGTCTCTATCGGTAAAAATATATGGAGGATGTATATTTTTACTGCTATTGACAAATTTGACCGACATTTAACAATTTTAGGATGTATTTGTCAATTTGCAAAAGTATGGTACATTGATCGATGCTTGAGGACCAATTTGCGTATTCACTCCTAAATGAATGGTGCAATTATTCAGCTTCTATCATTATGTCAAAAAGTCATGGTTTTTGTAAGCATAATTGGAATTTGCACTAAATCATGACTTTTCCATACCTGGCATATAATCATTTGTATTCCACCACTGATGAGTAAGGGCCGTCGCCCCAATCTATCTACTGTTGCCATAGAAATGAATGTTGATAAGGCAAGAACTACTCCAGTCAAGGCTGAGGAGTAAAGCGATGCTTGTCTGCCAAATCCCATGCTTTGAAATAGCATTGGAGCATAAAAGAGAATTGAGTTTATGCCGGTCAAAATCTGGAATGCAGGCATGCAGATAGCCATGACCAACTCTGGTCTGTATCTTCTTTCAAGGATGTTATAATAGGGGTGCTTTATTGAGTTTGCCAATTCACCCGCATCAAGCATATCTTGGAACTCCGCGTCAACCTCATCTGTTCCTCTGATTTTTTCAAGGAGCTTCCTCCCTTGTTCCTTTGATCCTCTTTCTACTAAGCTATTTGGAGTCTCTGGAATAAATATTCCTCCGACAGTCATCAAAAGAGTTGGTATTGCAGCAAGTCCAAGGGCCAATCTCCACCCCCATGGTTGAATCTGCTGTGTTCCGTAATTGATCATATTTGCTGTAAAAATCCCAAAAGTGGTTGCAACTTGAAACATCATGTTCAGGGCTCCTCGAAAGTGGGTTGGCGCCATCTCTGACAAATAGAGCGGAATAGCCTTCAAAAAGGTATAGTATAATTGAATTATCTTCTAACTTAAACATACTTTATTGTACCCCTGATTGTTTCCATCACATTACTACCCTTTTTTTTCCTGTAAAATTTGACACTCTACATTAACATTCATACAATTAATGTTCGCCGTCAATTTTTAAAGCTACATTTGATACTATGGTTATCTAGACTTTAGACTTTGATTTTGAGCATGATATGGTTTCTCGATTGTTCTTCTAATATAAATAAACCAATGTTTTATATAAAAAATATCTTGCATTTGGTTAAGTATGGATAAAAGATTAATATAGGAAAATGCTGGTACCTGATTTCCAAATCCAATGCCAACACCTTGCAAAACCCTTCCTATGATAAGCATTTCCAGATCAACAGCTGCAGCATTCAGAGCTGATCCAACGAGAAAGTTGATACCACCGATTATGATACTTGTCCTTCGTCCATACCTCCTTGTAATTGGAGCTGCTACTATGGATGCAATGAAACCAGAAATGTATAAAGTAGAGGTAAATGCAGAAATCCCTTGATTGTTATACTTGCAATAGTTGTTTTCATGTGCTCGCAATTTATGTTTGTACACTGCAGGGAAGAAATTCTGAAGAAAGTCATCCATGGAAGCAACTCCTCCTGTTAACCATGACACATGCGTCAATTATCTTATAATAAGTGACCATAAAGATTGTGCTTATTTCATATTCTGATTATGTGAAAATGATAAATATGAGCCATCATAAAAAAGCTTCATTTTGGGTCCCATTGGCATAAAGAGAAAGAATGCATTAAATTACATCATAATATATTATACCATGTCTTGTCCCCCTAAAAGATGATTCAAATAATTTGATATATCCATGTTGGAACACAAGGAATTGGATCCAAGTCAAAATAACTTATATAATGCAATTTAATGGTGGATTTGTCAATTATATAATTGGGAATTTGCATCTTAGAAGAATAAAGGAAGAGGGCTTTTAAGCACTTGAGATCGTACAGATTTCAGACAAGGACAGATTGAAAATCTGAGAAACAGGCATGAAAGAACATTTTCTTTCTTTCCTTTCATCAACTCAAAGTGTGTTATGTCTGTCGGTGAAATTCAACCCATATGTATTTCCCTTTTCAGCTTTCAAACACATCTTATATATGTTATAAAAAAAAAAAACAAGTAGTTGAAGGTTTCTAACATAATAACAAGAGAAAATGAAATCAATGAATTTTGGAATGAAGTTCTGAGAGTGAAGGGATTAAGACAGAACCTGAAATACCAACGTCATAGCCAAAAAGGGACCCACCAGTAGCAGCAACAATGCAAGCAATGATAACATGAACAGTGACCCTTCCCTTATATTGCTCTGCTCTTCCATTCTTATCCACAGTACCACCACCTCTACCATCTTCCATTTCCTTATAACAGACGGCGGCATATAATATGGAAGATGAACATCACACTCTACTCTCACCTTTAATATTATATATAACAAAGGTTAAAGTAAATAAAACCTGTTTGCTCCGTGTGATTATTTTATTAAATTTTTTTCACATAAAGTGGTAACCAATAACGTTGAGAAATTGCCTACTGAAAACAAAAACAGTACTTAAACTTAATATTGACCTCATCTGATCTGTAATATCTGATTATTCATTATTGCTTCCCGCACTCAACGTAGAAATGAAGTCAAGTTTCTAGAATCCAAACTGTTCAACACCAAGACCCGTAAGCTAAATTGATTCTTTAATATTGATGGGTCCCGCAGTCGAGTGTTCTAAGGACATGTATATTTGGTCAATCAAAAGTAAATTTGTCTTTCAATACAACTTATACAGTGCCAAAAAACATACCAAGTTAAATATTTATCAATGTTATCAATTTATCATATTTTGCCACATGAGAGATAAGTTTGTAAAATTATTATAGCCTTGGTGGATCCAAAAACTTTTTGTGGCGGTGTACGAAAATAGTCCATATGTTTATAAAAGCAAAAAATTAAGTTTTTACTAAACTTATTTTCTTAATCGATACCTAAAGAATACTTATTAACAGTTTCCTATGAATATAAAACTTTATAAGCTAAACCCCCTAAAGTATTCTATAATATATAGCATAATTTTTGATTTGAAAAATAATAATGACCGTAGACTCTCGGGTGAGGGATCAATCAAGTCTCTCATCAGCGGACCATGAAAATAAGACCGTTAGATTTAATTAATGATTTAGATCTGCTAAGAATAAAAATGAGAGCATATACAATTTTTACATCACGGACCCTACGTCTACCTCTCCCTCTCACGTGCATTTCGTGATTCAATGGAAGAGTTTTAACTTAAACTTTCCAGATTTTTTTGCAAGGTGCTTCAATAGTTCAATTTCTTGAGGGCTCTTGAAAATTTTACGAGAAAGAATTTAATTGGTGAATATGTTAGGAGTTCTGTTGGCAACAATTGCAGTTACCTAACAAGAGCAGTTCACATTTATTATTATGTTGGTGAAGATATGAGGATTTATGTTGGCAGCAGTTGAACTTTGACCCTCTCATTCAACTGTGACTATCCCATATGCTTGGTTGGAAAATTAGTACAACGTCTCAACATTCGTTCGACGATAGTTATTGGAGATTTTAGAATTAGAAATTTCAAATTTCCTCCATTGAATTGAATCACCATTGGAGAGGTAAAGGTCAAGATAATAGTACCATACAGTGTGGAAATCATATAAGCTCTCATTTTAATTTTTAATTGAACTAAATCATTAATTAAATAAATCCTCGTGAACTCACCTCAGTTGGTAGGGATATTGCATATTATATGCAGGGGCTGGGGTTCGAACTCCGGATACCCCACTTCTCCACAATTAAATTGTGTTAGCTCTAACTACTATGCTACTTGACAAAAAAAAAATCATTAAAATCTAACAGTTTAATTTTAATTTCCTTTTGTGTGGATGGACGAGGGATTGTGTTTTACATCACCTAGGCAATGGTTGTGGAAATAACCTGACCCTAGAACCATGGTTTTACAATTGAGAGAAGAAGATATATGTGATCCAGTGTAGACGGTGTACAATATAATATGTGAATCTGATGCCTCTTAATAGTAGTTCATCGGTGAAGGATTTAATTGGACCCTCGCCCTAGACTCCATCAATAATGACACTGGTTAGAAAAACACAAAAATCGTGTTGAAAAAATTATTTTCTAATTTTTAAAAAATCAACTACATAACTTCGAAAACATTACTATTTGTTTTTTGAAAAGATAAGCTTAATATGGAAGCAAGTGTTTTTTATGATAGTAACTTGAGAGAGATTTTAGAAGGAAATATTTTCGATTGTGGGGGCATGAATCCTTATAGCCATGTACTACATGGATCTGTGACTGGCCAATGGCTATTGTCTATGGAGGATACCCGATTAAGAAAGAAAATGCAGTTGTCAGCGTTTTAATACCACTCAGTGGATTTTACCCTCACCCAACCCAAAAACATGTCCCTATCTTCTGTACAGAATGCCACGTGTTGGATTTTGCACCATCAGTTTCCTTGTTATCTGTCAAAGACAAACAATGTTTCGTTATTGGCGCTTGTCCTTTTTCGCAGCCCATGCTTTTTCACGGTTCTTTTTTATGCCAAGTCAGATGCTCCGGACCCAAATTGTCTCCCGTACATAGATACTGATAGTGGTAGTATCACGATAAACACGTTAACAAATCTTAGTGCATGTTCAGTTTGGAGATGAGATTTGCAAAATCAAGGTGAAGTGAACTATAGACATTTTAACAAAAGATACTACATTTTACAGCAGTTTCATTAAACAAAACAAATCGAGATAGTGTATACTAATCTCTATAAATAGTTCACTTTCATTAAACAAAACAAATCGAGATAGTGTATACTAATATCATAAATAGTTTACTTTTATATTACACCCCCTCCGTTTTAAAATGAGTGTCGCTTTTAACCAAAAAAATTGTTTTAAAATGAATGTCACTACATTTTTAATACAACTTTAATTTTTTTTCTTCCAACTTTACACTCAATAAATACTCCAATTTCTTTCTCACATAATTTTCAATGCAACTTTAAGTTTGTCTTTTTTATATAAAACAATGACAGTTTAGTAAATGTGTTATGTCTAATAGTTATTTCATTCCATTCCTTAATCTGTGTGTAGTTGACTAAAGCACACTTATTTTAAACATAGAGAGTATTAAATTAGATTAAACCAGCTAACATGATATCTAAAACACTCACAAATTTTAGTGTATCAATTCTCCTGTTTTATCACGACCCAATCTTAAATCATGACCAACACACATGCAAACCTTAAGTCATCATATATTTTGTCTGACAAGCTCAACCCACTAAAACATGTACACCTTTCTAAAATACCGATCCAGCGAAATTTGACAACGTCTTATGATGCAAATTAATTATCAAAGAAGTATATAAAATCTATATCTTCATTTGTACCACTAAGAAGAGAGTATTTCGGATACGTAGTATGAATACGGGTACAATACGATACGAGTACGCGAAATTTTTAAAATTAGAATACGATACGGCTAAGATACGTTAACAAAATATTTATATGCATGTAAAATATTTAAAAAAACATTGATTACTCTTCAATACTATATAATCATAAAAGCCACAATTTACAAAAAGTAATACATATGATCAAAATAAAAAATGTAAAGTTTTCGTATAAATCATATTCTATTTTCATTCATATGTTAGGTTATCTCCTCTCTCTCTCTCTCTCGTTACGTTCATCCACCAAAAACATAATTTTTAATTGGTTCTCGAAAAACAATCATAGCGATTCATATCTTAAATTGAATCATATACATCCCCATTGAATTTTCACAACACAGTCTCTTTTTTTTTTTCAGAATACATCCCTGTGAAGTATCTTATAAGTAATTGTGTGTATCTGTCGAGTATCTTATAAGTATCCGATAAAATATATATTTTAAATTAAAATAATTAATTCCGATACTCCGTGGATATGTATCCGAGACTATCCGCAGAGTATTAGTATCCGATACGTATCCAATATGGATACATCTTCATTTTGGAGTATCCGGGTTTCATAACTTCTTCTTACTTGTATAAGTGCATCATACTGAAATCACCATCAATGACCACCATTTAAGAAAACATTTTTCTATAAAATACACAACATGAATCAATTGTTACTCATGCACTTAAATTTTCAAACACATCTACAATTAAAAATATTAGTTAACTCTTTATATCTAATATAATTTATCACATATCGTACCATATAAGTAGTTTTTACTATTTAGTAGCAAAAGTAAATTTTGTCCCACTCATGACCATACAAACAATTTTCCTTTTTGATACTGAGATTTTTTAAAAAAATTTTTAAACATAAAAATAACAGATCAAGACAAAATAATAAATATCAAACATAAAAATAACAGATCAAGACAAAATAATAAATATCAAACATAAAAATAACAGATCAAGACAAAACTGTAATGAAGAGATAACATTTTTATGTTGAAAAAACAATTATATTTTAGTATTTTTGATAGACTGTGCTATATAGACAAAATTATTTCATGGTTTAATTTTTTTGGATAAGCTAGGAGAGAGGACAGACAAAGAGAAAATTTCATAGTCTAATGAAAGACAGAAATTTCAGTTTTTATTCGGTCCATTGCTGCACATGTTTTGTCCAATCTCATGACCGGTATTTAAATAAAACAAGGTACAAAAGAAGTTATTAAGTTCTTGAGGGAAGAAAAGTAATGATAATAAAAAGGAAGAAAAGAGAACCTGGAAAAATGTCAATTGAAGCCCCTTGGTATAATGGAGGAAGAGGAGTTTGAGAATGATGGTAGTACTAGTGTGGACCTTTTCTATTGTATTTTCCCTCACTCTGTTCTTCCGTGTAAGTTCAAAGCTTCAAATTTCCCCAACTTGCACCTAAAAGATTATTGAGTACGTACTGTTGAAATGATATTGAGGGGACTTTTACCTGATGGCACAGAAAAGGGACAATAATATGTAAATAAATGCAGAGCCGAATAGCTTGACTTTAGAACACAAATATTTACTTTTACGGTCTTGTACAAGTTAAAGAACTCAAAAATACTAGAAATTTTCCACTATTAAGATTTTTTTCCTCTTAGTTTTAAAAATTTATATACATAATTTTTATAATAAAATATCATATGTAATTCATTAACATGTGGATGTTAACATTTTTTTCTTACTTAATCATGATCAAAACATGTTGAATAAAAACTTGTGGTAAAAGCCTTCAGATTAGTTATAAGCAACTTTCATTATAGGGTGTTTTTGTTTTGCAGAAAAGGACCTTTAGTTGCAGGGCAACGTAAAAAAGTAAATTTTGCAGAGCCGCAAAAATTGACCGGAGACTTCAAAGGAAATTAATTCTGATTTTTTTTTCTTCTCTTTCTGTATAATGCTTTTGTTCTTTTTATTTTCCTTTTTCAAATAATGCCGAGTTTTTTCATTATCTACCCAAAAAGATTATAATAATTTAAGTAAATTATATCTTTGTTTAAAGAAAGTCTGAATTACACTCTAATCAATGATATGTTAAATAATACATTCATCTCATCTATTTCAAAAAAAAAATACCTTCACCTCATCTGTGAAATAAAAATTAGAGTAAATTATGCTTATACATATTTTTTATGATAACAACTAATTTTAAACCATCATTTTTTAATGTGGATTCATTTCTTTAGAATTTTCAGTGTCAATGATAATTTAATTTAAATATTTTATTTTTATTTTCATTATTTGGAATCTAAAATTTATTTTAAATAGACATATTTTACCAGCTTTAGTAATTTTCTAAGATTCAAATTTTATGTATTGCTTCATACTTTATATAATAGAGTTTGAAACTATAACTTTATGAATTAAAAGTAGAGAGAAATAAGCATTTAAATTTTTATTTATATAACAATAGACCTTCAATACTTATTCTCATGGCACTTTGGGAGAAAAATAAAATTATTGAGAGGAAAATGTAAATTTTAACACATGAATGTAATTAAGCTTCTCTCACGAGCATGCCTCACTTCTCATTGCATTACCGAATAGGGTGTTTGCTTTATTCCTTTTATACCTTGCTCCTCTACTTTGCAACATCAACATTCAATTACCCTTTTAGCACATCAAACACACTAGAAGAGTAATTAGGTGAGTTACGATACAACAAATAAATGAATAAAAGCAAGACTTAATTAAAGTTTAGGTTGCATACGTGATCCGTTTACTCACTCATGAAATTGGTCGTCCATTTATAAAATCATCCAGATTTAAAAAAATTTATAAATAATGTGACAATTAAATATTTCATAGATGTGAATGTAGTGTACTTAATTACAACATATGAAGGACAGACTATGATTCTGGGTGAAATTTTCAGTTATATGCCTTATCATGATCAGTTGATAACATATGCAAGTAATTGTTGTAGTCAAACTGCATCATCTGGTAGTACCATTTTCCAGAACCAATGTTTCCTCAACAAAATTGACATCTCTTCAATGGGAATTCCCTTGGTTTCAGGTAGGAACAAAAAAACAAATAGGGTCATCAGGGCTGTCCAGCCAGCAAAAAATAGGAAGATCCCATACTTGAAAAAGCAGAGAAGGGAAAGAAAGGCCTGTGCAATTATGAAAGTGAAGAGAAGGTTTACAGCAACTGTTATACTTTGCCCTGCCGAACGGATTTCTAACGGAAATATCTCACTTGGGACTGTCCATCCTAGTGGCCCCCATGACCATCCAAATGCTAGAACAAATAGAGAAAGTATTATTACAACCGATATTGAATAGCTTTTTGACAATTCTTGGTTTTCTCCAAATTTGATCCCCAGGATTATGGCAGCTGAAATCTGTTCATGTGAAAATTGAGACTATAATCAAGGATGCAACTTAAGTGCGGCGACATTTGCAAATTGTATGTGTTACTCTAAATGAATGATTTAATTATTCAGCTTCTAGCATTATGTCACAAAGAGCATTATGATTGGAATTTGCATTAAACCGTGATTTTTCCATACCTGGCATATAATCATTTGTATTCCACCACTGATGAGTAAGGGTCGTCTCCCCAATCTATCTACTGTTGCAATAGAAATGAATGTTGATCCGGCAAGAACTACTCCAGTCAATGCTGAGGAGTAGAGAGATGCCTGTCTGCCAAATCCCATGCTTTGAAATAGCATTGGAGCATAAAAGAGGATTGAGTTTATGCCGGTAAGAATCTGGAATGCAGGCATGCAGATAGCCATCACCAACTCTGGTCTGTATCTTCTTTTAAGGATGTTATAATAGGGGTGCTTTATTGAGTTTGCCAATTCACCTGCATCAAGCATATCTTGGAACTCTGCGTCGACCTCATTCGTTCCTCTGATTTTTTCAAGGAGCTTCCTCCCTTGTTCCTTTGATCCTCTTTCTATTAAGCTATTTGGAGTCTCTGGAATAAATATTCCTCCGATAGTCATCAAAAGAGTTGGAATTGCAGCTAGGCCAAGGGCCAGCCTCCACCCCCAGGGTTGAATCTGCTGTGTTCCGTAATTGATCATATTTGCTGTAAAAATCCCAAAAGTGGTTGCAACTTGAAACATCATGTTCAATCCTCCTCGAAAGTGGGTTGGCGCCATCTCCGACAAGTACAGCGGAATAGCCTTCAAAAAGGTATAACTGGATTATCTTCTAACTCAAACATACTTTATAGGACCATTGATTGTTTCCATTGCATTAATACCTTTTTTTTTCCTGTAAAATTTGATGAGCCTACGTTAACATTCACATAATTAATGTTGGCAGTTAGTCACTTTTCAAAGCTACATTTGATACTTGGCTTATCTAGACTTTAGAGTTTGGTTTTAAACAAAAAACAGTTGCTTGATCGTTCTTTTTATAAATAAAACCATGTTTTACATCAAGATTAGTTTGCATTTGCTTAAAGAATGTGTGAAAGATTGTAGGGAAAATGCTACTACCTGATTTCCAAATCCAATGCCAACACCTTGCAAAATCCTTCCAATGATAAGCATTTCAAGATCAACAGCTGCAGCATTCAGAGCTGATCCAATGAGAAAGTTGATACCACCAATTATGATACTTGTCCTTCGTCCATACCTCCTCGTAATTGGAGCTGCGATTACGGATGCAACTAAACCAGAAATGTATAATGTAGAGGTAAATGCAGAAATGCCCTGGTTGTTATACTTGCAATAGTTGTTTTCATGGGCTTCCAATTTATGTTTGTACACAGCGGGGAAGAAACTCTGAAGAAAGTCGTCCATGGAAGCAACTCCTCCTGTTAACCACGACACATGTGTCAACTTATAATAAATGACTATAAGATTATGCTTATTTCATATTCTGATGATAAAAATGATAAATATGAGACATCGAAAAAATAACTAAAAGGCTTAGTTTGGTGTCCCATTGGTATAAAGAGAAAGTACATGAAATTGCATCATAATAGATTATACCATGTCTTGTCCCCCAAAGATGATTTAAATAATTTGATACTCGCTTCTGTCCTTATTACAAGAAACAATTCACTTTTTAGATTTATTTGATAATTGATGTATCTGGTTGTTGGAGCAGAAGAATTGGATCAAAGTCAAAATGTCTTATATTATGCAATTTAAAGTGGGTTTATCAATTATACTATTTTTTTCTTTTTCTTTTTATACGTTCCTTCTCGTGGAGCTAATCCTATTCGAGTCGCGTGTATTCCACAAGACCCAACCCAGTTTGTGGATTTGTCAATGAATAAACCATCAATTTAGTTTCTAAACTATCACTCTCCCACCCATTTTTAATCCATCAAGAGAGTCCCTGAGTTTTCATTTTTGCTTTAATTTTTAAAGGAAATTAGGGACTAATTTAATAGATCAATAATAGTTTATACCATAGAATAAAGGAAGAGGACTTTAAGCAGTTGAGAGAGTGCAGATTACAGACAAGGACAAATTGAAAATATGACAGACATGAAAGAACACTAAAGAAAATGAGATTCTTTTCTCTTTCCTTATTCTAATCAACTCGTGTCCTATGTCAGTGAAATTCAACCCATGTGTATTTCCCTTTTCAGCTTTCAAACACAAAAACAATAAACGTAACACACAAGTAGTTGAAGTTTTTTAACGAGAGAAAGAGAATTTATTCCAGAATAATAACCTGAAAGTGAAGGTGAATATAAAATCAATCTAACTTTGGAATGAAGTTTTGAGAGAGAAGGGATTAAGACAGAACCTGAAATACCAACATCATAGCCAAAAAGGGACCCACCAGTAGCAGCAACAATGCAAGCAATGATAACATGAACAGTGACCCTTCCTTTATATTGCTCAGCTCTTCCCTTATCTACAGTACCACCACCCGTAGGGGAAGACCCCTCTTCCATTTCCTTATATTACAGGAAGCTGCATGCAAGAGAAAATAATACTTTATGAAGGATGAACATTACTATACTCACACCTTCAATTTTATACAAAGTCTAAACTACTTTTTGGTGAGCTAAGAAAACAACTAAACAAGTCTAAAGTAAGTAAAAACTGTTTGAACCGTGATTCTTTTATGAAATTTTCACATAAAGTGAAAAATCAAGTACATATATAGAAATATTTTCACATAAAGTGAAAAATCAAGTACATATATAGGTAAATTGCCCGCTGAAAACAGAAACTTCAACGTATAAGCTGTAATTTCCGCTTATTCATTATTGCGTCCGCACTCAACGTTGAAAAGAAGCCAAGTTTCTAGAATCCTAACTGTTCAACACAAGACCCGTAAGTTAGACAGATTATGTCATATTTAAGGGTCCCGCTATCATATCAACTGTTCAAAGATTTTTTTTCTTTCCTAATCTGTAATCTCAAGCGTTCTATGAATATTATGAGTTTTTGTTGAAAAAAGAAAAAGAAAGGGATTAGTGTTTTTTCTTTTTTTACTTTTTTTTAAGACATAAAAATGATATATATTAACAAAGCCATTGAAACACCTAAGTACAGGATGTACTAATGGTGCCACACCTTAACCACAGTCAAACATACAATAAAGAAACAAAAGCAAAAGATCAGTCAATGCCCAAACATAATAAGGGGTTTGACCACCATCTATGAGTACCGAATATGAAAGTGGACTTATTAGCTTTAAGCCACCATAAAGAGTGAAATTTTACTTTTTCTTCTAGCCGATCAATGTTGGCTTCGATATTATTATATAGTCTGTTGTTACGTTCATTCCAAACCAACCAAATGCAGAGTAACCAAATAAGTTGGAGGAAAGATTGACGAGCCTTAGAGTGACCTGAAGAATGAGTAAATTGAGTGAAATGGTCGTCGATATTAAGGGGATCGACACCTGACATTCCGATCCAAGACCTGATATGTTGCCACAAAGTACCGAAAGTGGGGCAATGAATAAATAAATGTGGCACAGTCTCTTCCAAACCGCATCCTGTAACACACATGACTGCTTCAGCGTCGATCACACCTCGCCTTAGAAGATTATTCTTAGTCGGTAACCTGTCTCGCAATAACCGCCAAGCCAAGATGGAGACCTTTAGCGACACCTGTTTATGCCAGATAAGATTCCCCGTAGTAACATCTAGAGGTTCAGCCTCAGCCTGAGTTGTCAGTTGTTGATAGAGTGAAAATAACCATTTTTAAATTCAACACAATCGCAAAGTTTTGGGTTCGAATTCGTGGAGAGATGTCAAATCTAATTCGGCCTAAGACAATCTCTTCCTTTTTATAGACTATTTACACATGTTAATGCTAAGAAAGGCAATAAGCTTCCTTTCGAATAAAGAAAATTGTAAACTCTGTGTTATTTTTTATGGATATATTGATCTTTTTATTATGCCACTCTTATATATATATATTTTATCAAAACTGAAAAAATTTGAGCCTTGTCTTGCCAAAATATAATAATTGAAAAAATTATTCAAACAAAAGAGGGGACCAAACTAAAACACTCTTAATTGTCTATTATTTCAATCTACATATTCATCTTTATGGGTTAATGGTTAGGATTATTTTGACAAAAATAGAAATTAATTTATTGTAAACTTTGAAAGATAAATATAAAAAACAATATTTTTTTTAGAAACCAAAAGATATTATAGATAAAAAAAAATAGCCAACACAATACAAAGTAAAATAACTAAAACAAACCAATGAGTTGGACTACCTTCTTCAAAAAAAAAAACGAGTTGGACTACCATGCGATTTCAATCGCTACCGAGAATAAAGTTTGATGCGGTTCGGTAACTATTCTAATGGTTTTTTTTTTTGAAAGAGAACTATTCCAATGGTATCTTTTTATTACAGAAAATCTTTATGGTGCGCTCATTTAAAACAACACAAATATTTATAAAAGAAACCGATACATAAAAAACAGATCTAGAACTAAAACAAAACAAAAAAACAGTTTGTATTCATAGTAAGTTAAACAGCACCAAAACAAAAATAAAGGATACAAGTTAAATATTTGTCAATTGTAATGTAAATCTTAGTATCATATTTTCAACGAACTTACATATATTGAATCCTTAAACAACACTCTAGATCCACTAGTTAGCTTAGCACAGTCCTCCTCGTCTCTACACCACTCAATCTCAATGAATTGTACCATCACCCAACTCAAAAATTGTCTCCATCTTCCATTCCAAAATGTATTGTCCCATTTTGCACCACCAGTTTCCTTATTATTATCGATTAAAAAAAACAGTTTCTCTTGCGCTGCACCTTTATCTCACTCGTGCTTTTTCACGGTTCTTTAGCTTGTCAATAGGCAATATACTCGGATTAGGATCCTCCATTGTAGAGATTTCACGCAGTTACACCTTGTATTGGATATTAATCGTAGATTTAAGATTAGACATCTAAATTTTAAGTTTGGTTTAACACAGTAAAACGATCTAAGTTATCGATTTAAAATTGAACTAGTATGGAAACCCGTGCCAAGCATGGGCTAGAATTTCGTCAAATTTAAAATATTGGATGAAGGTGTGGTATCACACTCTCATTTGTATGGTCGCTTTGTGTTTAATAAGTCGATCCACACCATCTATGGCTCCTCCGTAAGGTCCAACGACATTATCATAGCCTGGTTCAACTTTGTGGGGGAAGCAAAAGTTGTTTCGGGTGGTAGATCACACATGCTGAGAGTCTCATACTTCAGAGAAATATGTTAATGTGTCAGGTGTGATTTAAAGTTCCACATTGAATTCAATAGTAGATGTTGAACAACATATAAAGTGATATGACTCATATATCTAATGCATTAAGGTGTAGAGTGAATATTTGGTGTCAAACTCACTTGTATGATTTTTTTTGAATATAACGTGATGGTCAAATTCAATGTAGGATCCCCTGAAACTCACAACATTACGATGAAGTGTTTGTTAGTTTTTAGATGTTATTTTTTTAAAAAAATTTGACTTAATTACAGATTTGGTCATCATATTTTCACCCGCTCACATAATTTGTCCCTCCATTTCAAAATCATCTAGTTGTGGTCCCTCTTTCAGATTTTTAAACATAAAGATGGTATTCATAGTAATATGTCATATTTAAATTGAAACTTATGGAGTTTTCATGTAATTACACGGGTAAGGATCATTTTACATCACCAGATTGCATGTCAGGTCATTTAAAATATGTCGCATCACTGTTTTTGAGTCTATGAATTGGAGAAAGAGACCAAAACTAAATGATTTAAAAATGAATGGACCAATTTCGTGAGTTACTGAAAATAAGGGACTAAAACCAAAATTAAGTCTTTAACTTTTCAATCTTAAAATTTAGTTTTTGGACGTTATTCTCTTTCTTGTAAATTTTTTCATTTAACCTCTGTAATTTCAAATTTATTTTCTCTTGGTTGATGGTGGCAAATGATAATGAAAAATTGAAAATGTGTTATGTTGAGTTGATAAATACATGTTTATTAGATATTTAAAATTATGAGACCTTTTTTTAGTGAAATCTAATTTTTTTGGTAAAATAATTATCCAAAAATATCCAATTGCTTCAATAAACTCATATATTTACTGACAACTCACACTATTTCATATACTATCGCAAACCAAACGTACAATACTTATTTATTCTTCATTTAGCTTCTCTCATGTTGAAATTTCTTTTGGTGTCTTTTTTTTTTTCATTCTAATTTCCTTTCCCCCTTCTCATGTAAGAAAC
>Ga0228710_1006302_pt1 | contig 18075 bp, 8 predicted proteins | sample MedpolnodulmetaG_FD_177995 | JGI IMG/M metagenome (GOLD analysis project Ga0228710, IMG submission 177995) | Root nodule microbial communities from Medicago polymorpha collected in Santa Monica, California, United States - pink nodules | ecosystem: Host-associated > Plants > Roots > Nodule...
AATATAGATAAATATATATATATATATATATATATATATATATATATATATATATATATATATAATATGTTAACTAATTTTACATAACTGTAAAGCGCGCAACACATTAACATTGTTTTACAGGACTAATTAAATGACCAACACAAAGACAACCACTACCAATGTACCGCCCAACATCATCCCAGCCACCGCAACTTGACACCATCCCAACATCATCCGCCACCTTTGTGGTTGTCCACCACCTCTCCACATTAAAAACAAGTTCTCAACAAATTTATCAATTTCTTTTTTTTTATTCTGATCTCTAAAGCAAATTTTAAAATTTATTTTTTAATTTACTTGTCAAAATGAAAAATCAAGAACAGAATACAATAAATACCAATATATCCTCCTGCTCAATCCTATATATCTAGTCAAACATAAATGAGAATTGAGATTTTAGGCACAAACTTTTCACTAGATATTTTATAAATCGTCATTAAAATTTTGGCCCTATTTTCAGGAGAACAATCGACTCATCCTTAGTCTCTAGAAGTACCTGCACAGGTAATGCCTTAAACTTTGTACTCCTCAAGATGCATCCACTTTGTTGAAGACCATTTATTTCCTACAATTACTGGGCAACCGCCTGAAAGCAAAGATAAATTAATTAACTTCATCAGTCATAGCTTTTAATTTCCAAAGGAATTGGAATGTAATGAGTTAAAATGACATGGCTATAATATGTTCAACATAAGGACCAATCAGTACCAAAATGTACAAACGTCAAACACATCTCATGATTCAAGAAGGTCGAAAAATGGGTCACTCACTCTGAAGTTTGAACTTGACATGTGCTATACTAATAAGTCATATTTACAGATGAACCAGTTAAAGTATTTAATAGTGCCTAACCGTGTAAACTGGATGCATCTAGTGTGGCATCTGGCCTCATGCTCCAAAACAGCAGAGCATCGCCCATTTTTGGTTTCACTGATAGACCCTTTCTAGCACATTCGGATAAATCATTCCACCATGGCACAGAACTAAAGTTGGCCTTAGCAGCAGGAAATACGGTCTCGCCGCCTTCTTCAACGTCAGACCTTCATAAGGAGCAAAAACAGGGAGCTGTCAAGTTGGTATACAATTTCATCACAAAGCACAATGTCAAACCAATTTATGGAAAGAGAAAAAGGGTTTACAGATACATAAGAACTGTTGCAACTCGTTGGCCTCCATTCTTAGTGTTGAACTCATCAAGGAAGTAATCATAATGAGGCTCATATTTCTCCCCAACTCCATAGTGAAGAACCTGAAGTCCCTCTCCATTCTCTGCATATTTAAAAGTAAAACAGTAAATGAGAACAAATATCAAGCAATCAATCATGTAGCTGGATACAAAGTGCTATTGGAAAACATATTTATTTTCGACAAACACATAGGTTTTAGAACTACTTGGCATAAGCAGCAGTTTCACGAGTTTAGATTTGGGAATATGAAAAAGACACTCATTTGTGATAAGCAAGTTGCATTGCACATCACCTTAAATTTACTGTTTTATGAGACGACCAACTACCGACACATTGAGATAGACTGACACTTAATTAGAAAGAATATTGTATCCAATGTTTCTGACTAAGTTCTTAAGAGGCTCTTGAATAAGTTATATATGTAACAAGTTTTGTGCATTATGCACACTACTTTGATATATATGCAGCAACAAAAAAAGGCTACGAGACGAAGGGAAAGAGGCAAGCAGGTAGACATAGTTACGCACAAAAACTCATACCTACTGGTATGAAGGTAAAATCAGCAATTCTCCTTTCAATATTCTGGATAATTTTGTCCTGTCCTCTCTTCAGAAACATTCCTGAACTAGTTCGAACCCTACAGGAAGGGGATATATCTAGAGTAATGCATTACCACTAGACACTAGTCTCTCAAGAAAAGGTATATGGAAAGAAAAAAAAAATATGATCTACAATTATTGGAACCAATACAAAAAACACAAGCAAAGGCAAACCTGCTTTCTGTACTCTTTCCAGTCTTGCTATCGACAACGCTTGATTTTGCCAAGAAAGGCTTGGCCAGATTGATCAAATGCTCACATTCTTCTTTTGACTGTTCACGATGATAGGCAGAATTGACATTTTAATACAATATAAATTCCAACAGTTTACTACCACACAAGACTTCAAAAAAATAAACTAAGATCTCTCATTTAAAAAAAAATAAAAAATATCTCCTACTCAAACTCTGGAATCTTTCAGAAAGTTCAAGTTTACCACAATCTGAATATTCCATGTACAAAATACCTAGATTTTCTTTTATCAAGAACCAACCAGAACAACCTCTATCTTCATACAATTTAGTTTTCCATGAGCCTAGCCTATGCTTACAGACTTTACAGGTGCAATTATATATTTCTCCTTGACAAATATGCGATATCATATATGCAGCACTCTATTTATCAAACACAGTTGAATCAGTTGAAACTAGTGAGTAGCAGTAGTTAGTTTTCTGTTTGGTTGTTGCTTGAGTAAGGTTGGCTGGCAGAGTTAGTTTGAGAGTTAGATTAGCTGGCAACAATTCTCTCTGCTATAGAAGTTGTATCTTCCTTTCTTTCTGATTTAATGAATTCATTTTCGCCTATTCACTCCAAAACCGTTTAGCACCAGGTGTGAGAAATTTGCTCTGATGGTATCAGAGCGGATTTTACCTGTTGTGCTTCAGCAACGCTGTTAGGTTTTCTTCCTTGAGAATCTTGCTTTCATTTTTCTTTCAATTTTTACTTTGATCGAGCTCCATGGTGAGAAATTTGAACAACAGTAATGACTCAAATTCAAACAATCATATGGTGAATCAGGACCAATCTTAAGATCCTTATTATGTTCATCCTTCAGAGTTATATCTTGGAAATTATCGACTCAAATAGATGCTCATCATAAACTTTTATTTTCCTCCTCTTCCTGTTCTATTGATCAAAAGAAAGGCACACTTATCTCCAAAACCAGACATTTGCCGAGTTATTATCCGTTCTCCGCCTTATTATAGGAGATATTTACCACCCTTCTACTGGATGGATGAGGAATGAAGAACTGGTTTGAGTTCGTGGACGGTTAGATTCCAATTCTAAGAGAAAACAGAAAACTAACTATGGCTACCCACTAGTTACAACCGATTCTATTGTGTTTGGGGTTTGGATCCTCGAAGGTGAGTAAAGTATAAAGTGGGAAAATGAAGGTTTGTTCTTTTAACAAACTCATGATTTGCTATGATGTATCTCTAATATCTACTCTTAATTTTTAAATTAATGGTTGATATTCTCCCTTTGCACTCTTAAGCGATTAGCGAACCCATATTGTGATTGATTGATATTATTCAATAGTTGAAGAACCTAATCGTCCATATAAGCATTTATTATTTAAAATAGGGTTAATAGTGTTTTACCCCCCTGTAATATAGGTCATTTTCGGTTTTACCCCTGTAAAAACAAATTTGGATTTCGTCCTTGTAAGTTGAATATTTTTGGTTTTGGACTTTCATGAATTTTGACCGTACAAAATCGAAGATATGGCAGGGGGTAAACCGAAATTTTCTCAAATTAACAGGGGGTAAATCAAAATTTGCTCAAATTACAAGGGGGTAAACCTAAATTTTCTCAAATTACAGGGGGTGAAATTTTCCATGAAGGTCCAAAACCAAAAAATCTTCATATTACAAGGATGAAATTCAAAAAAATTATTTTACTGCGGAAAAACCATAAATGACCTAAATTACAGGGGGTAAAGCACTATTAACCCTTTAAAATATTCCCAATCTCGAAGGTTCAAAAGCTAAATTCACAATCTAGGAACATATATTGTGATACATTATAGATCCATGAAATGATGACAAAAACTAACCAAAAAATTGTGATAGATGAAAGCTCTTGGCTCCCATGAAAGAATTTCAGTCCACTGCTCCTTCTTTTCCGCCGGACTGAAACCAATTCCAGAAGCAGCAATAAGTCAATTAAAAAACATGAAAAATTAATCACATTTCAAATGAGAATCAAAATCAAACAGAATGAAATGAAATTACATGAAAATAAAATCACCTTTCATAGATTTTGCGGCGATCTGTGATTGAATCATCGGTTGTATTAGGAAGATAAAGTACTCCGAGCGCAAGAAGCACGATGATGACAAGTGTGAGCATGAACAGAGTCAACAAAATCAACGTCGATAATTTCTTAACCTGCGAACGTGGATGCGTATGCTTTCCTTTCGCCATGGTTTTGAAATTGCGTCGAATTGAATTGAATTGAATTGAATCTGTTTCCAAAACCCTAAACAGTAGATTAATGGTTTACTTAGTCTTTACTCAAATAAATAAATCCAGATAATTGTGTGATTAATCGAGTCTTCATTGACTCATGTAGCTAGAATCATCTTATCTTTACCTGCCAAAATTAAATTATTTCCCCGCGTATTGTACTCCGTGATTCAAGACACAAAAATATATTCTGAAAAAAAAAAAAAAAAAAAAGACACAAACACATAAGTTTTAAAACTCGGTTCGGTCATCAACTCGGCAGAGGCACTGAGTCGATGATCGAACCATCGGGTCACTGGTTGAACTGTATGGCTGACTCGGATCAAACTGGATGACTTGATTAGATAAATCGGTGTTTAGATTAAATCTGTATAGGTATTTAATCAGATTAAATCGAATTGAACTGGTGACTCAGTCATTCCAAAAACTAAAATAATGACACATATAAAATAGAATAAAAATAAATATCCAACAAACATAATTTTATAGACTAATTATTATGAGTTTTAAATGAAATATTTGAGCTTGATAATTATATATGCTTATGTTTTTTTTTTTTGAAATAATTATATATGTTTATGAGTTTGATAAAGATTTTTTTAAAATAAGATGACTTTGACAAAGATTATATAAGTTTATTTTATGAGGTATTTTTATCGTAAAAAAGAAAAAAGAAAATTAAAAGATATTTGTTTTATAATAAATATTTTGATGATATGGTAATATAGATAGTGATCTTTATCCAAACATGTGTTATTATAATCATAGTAAAAGCAAATTAACACAAAAATGGATAGTATTTTTCAGTGGTAGGGCGAGTTTTCTTTAATACTTAGGTCAGTTCAACTCTCACCAACGATACTTTTTACAACATAATTTAATTAAAATATGTTTTTGCTTCAAACCGGTCCAACCAAATATTCGGCCGAGTCACAGATTTTTACCGAGTCTCATTCGATCCGAGTTTTAAAACTATACACAACACATATTGTTTCGCATGTAATGAAGTTATTATTACGTGTTTAAAACAAGACATTTGCTTCAGTCTTATTTTTGACAACTTTTAAGATAATTTTCTCATAATTGTATTGTACTTTTATTTTCTCTTTTTTCCTTTCTATGTTGTCATCTATCTAGGAAGAACATATTCAATGATGAACTCTATCAATAGTTATTTTGTGGGTTTCATTGTGCCACCTATTTACCTCACATATTATCATTTTATTCATTATTAATTTTTTTTAGGCATCATATTTAATTTTATTACAACCTAAAATATTTATTTAATTAGTTTAAATTAAAATTAATATAAAAAATTTAAAACAAAATAAAATAAAATCAAACCTTTTTTTTGAAAGAAATAATAAAATCGAACTTAAATTTTTATATTAAACAAAAATATTAATTAAAGTATTTTTAATTAATATTTATATGAAAAGTATTAAAAAAAAATTGTCCTCGTGAACTTAGCTCAGTATAGATATATATGTAAGGTCCGAGGTCGAACCCGGCCAAAAAAAAAAATCGAAATGCAAATGCAATTACTACTTGCTCCATTAAGTAGTGTTTACTAATTGAATCGCGTGCGACTTATATTCATAAAAAAATAGTATTCAGATAATAACATGGTAAGTCCAATTTTTATTAATATACGAATATCATTTTCTATTTTTGTGTGTCAGAAAATAACCTTGAGGAGGGTGACGTTTTGAGGCAACGATAACTTCAAGTTGGCGGGCTCCAACCATAATTCTTGGAAAATAACCCATGGTGTGGACCTCTAGATGGAGGACCCTTGCAAAGTGATGATGTAGTTGCTCTGACATAACAATGTATAAAAATCGCACTCCAACAAATTTTCATACAAAATAGAAACACATGTGTGATGATATTTTCATCAAAGGCTCTCAAGAATAATGGGATGACTCGTTACCATGGACGAAATGTATAACATCTACAAATTCTAAGTGTATGCACAAATTTCAAAGCATATAACAACAATCTTCTAAATAACCAGCGTCATGACATGCGTATACTAGACTTATGCCCCGTGCTATCGCACGAGTCTGTTATAAATGAATATCATTATATTTTCTTACAACCAATAATGAATTCATTATTGACATATGAATATAAAGGTAATAAAGCATAATTTTGCATGTTAAATCTATAGATAGATTTATTGTGAACTGGTAGTATAAGATGAGCAATGTATCACCAAATTCCAATGTTTTATAAAGAATAATTCAGAAAAATTAGAACAATATTTGACTGTAATTGAATAATGTCAAACATGTTTCTTCAGCCAACACGAATTATTATGAACTGATAGTATAAGATGAGCAATGTAAGTAGAGAATGGTACAAAATAGATTCGATAAAAAGAAGTGTATAACAACAGTATGATAAAAAAAGATGCTTTAGTTTAAGAATACATAAACAAAAAAAAAATTTAAAATCAAGAAACCTTTCAAGTAAATTAGCACATCAACAAAATCTCGATCCTTTGCAAATATAACAAAGTTCTCTAAACTCGACATCTTGATCTTTATGTTACAAAGTTTGAAAACAAAATGATTGTTATCTTACTATCAAAACACATGCATCAAAAGAAACTTGTTGCAAACTTTGTTCATTTAAGTAGCAAGAGAATAGAAGTGATCTACTTAATGAAGTAGTTGATAGTTTGACCTAAATCTTGGTTAATGAGTTCTTGAATAACTCCTACATCGTTTATAGCAAACATTTATTCATTGAGTGGCTCGAGACCAATGAAAACGTGTGAGTGTGCCAGAGTATGAGTGGTTCAAGACTAATGCAGGAAAGCAACAAATTTGAGGGAAATGACTTGATATTCAGGGATAAATTTGTCATTTTGGGTGTTAGGGCTGCAATTAGGGTTAGGGATTTGGAGTAATCAGACCACCTTTAATTTATATTAAGTAAGATTTCCTACTGCAATGAGACTTAACTAGTGTTTTTAATTAAATATTTAAATAATATTATAAAAAAGATAAAATTGTAATTTCAATAGTTTAAATAAAAAATAGGTTAAATTACACTTGGGGTCCTTTAAGTTTGACGTTTGTAATAAATTGGTCCTTTAAGTTATTTTGATCACACATAAGTCCTTTAAGTTTGATATTTGTAGCAGATTGATTCTTTAAGTTATTTTTGTCACACATAACTCGTTTAAGTTTGTAAGTTTTCAATTAAGTCCTTCTGTTAACCAAAAGGAGGATGTCGCAAAAGGACTAAATTGAAAACTTTTACAAACTTAAAGGACTTATGTGTGACAAAAATAACTTAAAGGACCAATCTGTTATAAATCTCAAACTTAAAGGACTTATGTGTGACCAAAATAACTTAAAGAACAAATCTATTACAAACCTCAAACTTAAAGGACCCTAAGTGTAATTTAACCTAAAAAATACATCCCCAAATCCACTCCTTATCCCTCGTATACATCGTTATAGGATATGTGCATTTATGATCCCTCAATTGCTCTTTACGTTAAAAACCGGTCTTCAGAAGTTTCTATCGAAGGTATTAAAACTAAAAAAAGTATCGTTCGATAGTTAGGAACCAGACAGTGTTAGCATTTTTTGGAGGCTAGAAAAGCACAACTCTTGTTGTAATGCATCTATGGGCCTCTAAGTGAAGTTGGTCCATTCTATTTGGAGCCCTATTGGCCCAATTATAACAATCTCTTGTATTTGTCAACATGTTGCCCGCCAAACATGCTTTACTGAACTGAAACAGGACACGCCGCCGCCAATGACACATTTCTGCTTCTTCACTTTCATAAGTAAAACACCAGCGTTAGCATTGTTGCTGTTCCTCTGAACCGAAGCTGGTAACAGTAATCAACAACATAACCATCCATGGCATTCATCAAATCAAGGGTAAGCTTTCACTTACACCATTCTCTTTCCCCTTTCTTACCACACACTTTCAGACTATGTTCTTCTTCACCTCTTGTTTCAGAACACGTCACCAATGACAACAACACTCCTCCTCAAAACACAAATCTATCTCCCGAAGACACTCACATAGTCGATAAATTTCACACCATCATCAAAGACCACTACCGCAAAAACCCTAACCCTAACGCCGTTTCACCTTCCCTAAATCTCTCCATACCTGATCTTTCAATCGACTTTTCCAAAATCTTCACTGTTCATTCATTTTCCCCCTCAATCACCCGCCGTGTGATCGAGAAATGCGGCGGTGTCCGCCACGGTATCCCATTTCTCCAATCCCTAGCCTTCTTCAATTGGGCCACCACGCTAGAAGGTTTCCCTTTATCCCCTGAGCCTTACAATGAGATGATTGACCTCGCTGGAAAGCTCAGACACTTTGATTTAGCGTGGCATTTGATCGATCTGATGAAATCGCGCGGGGTTAAAATAACAGTCAGCACGTTCTCTGTTCTTGTAAGGCGATATGTTAGGGCTGGATTGGCTGCCGAGGCGGTGCATGCTTTTAACCGTATGGAAGAATATGGCTGTAAGCCTGATAAGGTTTCATTTTCGATTGTGATTAGTAGTTTATGTAAGAAGAGAAGGGCTAGTGAAGCGCAGTTGTTTTTTGATAGTCTTAAGCATAAGTTTGAACCTGATGTGATAGTTTATACTAGTTTAGTTCATGGTTGGTGTCGTGCTGGTGATATATCGAAAGCAGAGGAGGTTTTCAGTGACATGAAGACGGCTGGTGTAAAGCCTAATGTTTATACTTACAGCATTGTGATTGATTCACTATGTCGATGTGGACAAATCACCCGTGCTCATGATGTTTTCTCTGAGATGATAGATGCTGGTTGTGATCCTAATGTGGTTACTTTTAATAGTCTTATGAGGGTTCATGTGAAAGCTGGTAGGACTGAAAAGGTCTTGCAGGTTTATAATCAAATGAAGAGGCTTGGCTGTGCTGCTGATACGATCAGCTATAATTTCTTAATTGAGAGTCATTGTAAGGATGAGAATCTGGATGAAGCTGTGAAGGTACTTGATACAATGGTTAAGAAAGGGGTTGCTCCTAATGCATCTACTTTCAATTCAATTTTTGGATGCATTGCTGAGTTGCATGATGTGAATGGTGCACATCGGATGTATGCTAAAATGAAGGAACTGAAGTGCATGCCTAATACGCTGACTTATAATATACTTATGAGAATGTTTGCTGACTCAAAATCTATCGATATGGTTCTGAAGTTGAAAAAGGAAATGGATGAGAGTGAAGTTGAACCTAATGTCAATACTTATCGGATTTTGATTTTGATGTTTTGTGAAAAGGGGCACTGGAATAATGCATACAACTTAATGAAGGAGATGGTTGAAGAAAAATGCCTAAAGCCAAATCTGTCGATTTATGAAACGGTTTTGGAGCTGCTGAGGAATGCTGGACAGCTTAAAAAGCATGAAGAGTTGGTCGAGAAGATGGTTGCCAGAGGATTTGTCTCTCCTCGTCCTTTGTAGAAGTTGCTTCATCCTTGAGCTGAATAAAAGAACTTCCAAGTATGAATATAGAATTTTGGCGTTTCTAATCATTCTAAGTGAGATTAAATGTTGGTTTAATTGGTTATAGTGTTGTTGTTGTTTGAGTCTTTTAAATTTGATTAACTCAATGGCCAGGACTATAGAATAGTGGTGTAATGTGTTGATAATTGTTATAATATAAGCGAGACAAAATGTTGGTTTAACTGGTTATAGTGTTTTGGATGGAGTCTTTTTAATTTGATTAACTCGATGGACATGATTTATTTATTGCAAAACTATTAGTGTTCTTGAAGCAAATTCTTGAGACTGTAATTAGTGTTGTTTTTGTTGCTGGGCAGGGTATTCAATTGACCACTTGCTCTCTGAACTACTTAATTTTTACTACAGGAGCCCTATATGATTTGGCTGAAGGAAACAACACATGCGGTGCACATTAGCGTTATGTCCCTGCTGGCATGTTGTTCATGGAGATGCTAACAAGTTGCATATTTAGAGACTGAGATGCTCTTATATGTGGAAGGAGGTAACTCTATCAGTGTGATTGAACCAGTCTGTTTCAGGGTGTCTGGTCTGATTTTACTCAGTTGAAAAACTCATTTTTGACTCTGGTAGCAAGCTTCATTAACTACAAAACCCCCTTTAAGCGAAGCAAGCTGCAATGTGCAGTGTGTTAGCTGCTTGTACGACTCTAGTTGGCTGCGTATCTGGTTCTCATTTAAAATTTGTCCTTGGTTTGCTGAGAAAATGTTTGATGGTTGTAATAATATTTATTGAATTGGATTAGATGAAGGTTAGGTTAGGTTTGTTATGATTTTTTTTTTCCTGTTTTTTCTCCCCTTCAATTTGAATATCGTTGCTATGATAATTTAGATTGTTTATCACAATTGACAGTCTGGATTTCCATACTGTATACATCTGAGAAGAGCGACTGCAGCATGGAGTGGATTATTGGTTCATGCAGCATTGATGTTTCAATTAGTTTAGACTATTTGAGTTTAATATTTTATTTTCTCAATCATTATCCCTAATACCCGTACTCCTAATTTTTTACTTTAAAAGCCCTGAATGGTTTTGCTGAAGGAAACGCGATGCATGCTGTGCACATTAGCATTATACATGTCCCTGCTGGCATGCTGTTCGTAGATTTGCTAACAAGTTTGCATATTCGAAAGAGAATGCGATGCTGTTATATGTGGGTGGAGGAGGTATTTCTATCAGTATTCAGTGAGATGTAAACTATTCTTTTTAGTGCTGCCTGGTCCGTTCTTTACCTAATTGAGAAACTATTTTTTTTATTCTGTGTAGCAAACTGAGTTAACTCCAAAAACCCTTTGAGCTAAGCCTTAGCTGATTGTAAGACTCTAGTTGGCTGCTTGTTTATCTAAGAAAGTGTTTGATATCTGTAGTGATATATATTTAATTGGATTAGATGAAGGTTAGGTTCATATGATATTTTAGACATTTTTTTTAGAATTTATAATCTGGACTTATACGCCATATTAATTCATCTGAAAAGAGCAATTGCAGCATTTGAGCGGATTTTTGGTTCATGCAACGCAAACATGAGGTTTTTAATAGTTTGGGGAAGAGGGGACCAGATTTAGATTCTCTCAATTGAACATTTTTCCAGCTTTTCTCCATTTTCATTTTTCACCATTGAAATACATCAACTATTTTTTCTTTATAATTGAACTTGATTTTACCCGAAAAAATTGAAAGAATCCAAACCCGAAGGAACCATGTTGTTTGTCCTATAAAAGAATTAGTAAAGATAGGCTAGTAACTACTACGCGACAAGCAAATACAATCATTTACGTACGTAGTTTCTACTCTTGCTGCTTTTCTCACCAGCATTTCATTAATTTGTTCCCACAGTGTTCAGGGTAAAGTTCGACGAACTACGTACGTAGTTTGCCATATTTCACACACGGAGATAAGAATGACCAAATTCCCCTCTTTTATGAATTGACTATGATTTACCAATGACATACACGTGCGCGGGTCCTAGAATATTATTACTCATATGAATCCAAAAAGAACGAACACTCTTATCATAAGATAAAGATAAGCTTAAGTAAGAATCTGTGGCGCCTACATGGAAAAGTTAGTTTGGTACTCGTTTTAATTTGGACTTCTCACGATCACTTCACATTCTTAATATATTACATTTTTAAATTCTTTTTTTATTGAATACATTTTTAATTCGTGGGTAATAATCAATATTACCAACCCATGTGGTATAAGGAGTTTGGTTCCCATTAAGGTCTCCAGTTTGAGTTGTGTGAAAGAAAAAATTTCGTGCTGCAAGAGCTTTATTCCATTATATGGTCTATTTTGTTCAACTTGGGATTATTTGGGGTTCAGTGACGTTATCGTCTACCAACAGGCAAGAGGCGAGACAAAATAATTTACCTTGAATCGTAATTCTAAAAAAATAAAATAAAATTAGTTGAATAGCAATCTTGGGAAAATATGTTACTATTGGGTAAAGCCATACACCAAAAATTGAAATTCATAGTAATACATCACATATAAAAGACTAATAGTTTGTCTCTATAAACTTAACTCGGTTGATAGAGACATTACAAAATATATATATGATCGACGTTTGTACTCCAACACTCCACTTATTCATCTTAAAAGGTGGGGCAGTTGCGCGCAGATACATTGGATGATCAACAACCACTACAAATATGATTTCATCCATTAGGTGAATTATTTTAAAACCGCGCTACGTTCCATGGTCGGTTCGGTTGGATCAAAATTTCACAAAAGCCTCAGAAGTAGACAAAATCAAGTGCACACCAATGCTCCATGGTAATTTATGGTGTAAAACGAAATAAATTGATGACAATTTTAAATATTATTTCGTTTAAAAACAAGTGTTGCTTAAAAACTTTAAATTATTTATTACAATATTACTTTTTAAAAAATAAATAAATCAGGATATGCTAAAGGCCCTGTTGTTTTCACAAGTTTCATGCCAGTATTCGTACATAGTAATACCAAAATTATTTATTAAAAAACTGATAATGAAAAAGACACCCTGCTAGTTGCTACATCAACTACAACATGATTTTTTTCATCACCAGAAAGTTTAGCGCCAGCTGTTTCACAACTGTATTAAAGAATTGTTTTTTTTAAAATAGAGTTGTAGCTATGTTTTTTTTTTGTGGGGGGAATTACAGCTATGTTGTGCATGCAAAAAAAAAATCATAAATCCTTAAAAAAACAAATAATCATAATGTAAGTTATTTGATTATTTTCGGTTTATAAGACGATGAATGTCAATCTTTATAAACTTATATATTTAAGACTCTCCCATCCAATCCAATTAATATAAGAGAGAGGTAGTCTAAATTGATCAAACTTTGAAACCATATATTATTTTATATTTTGCATAACTTACTCTTACAAATTTGGCCTCTAAAGAAGAGAGAAATCACATTTTATGGCTTAGATTTTTTTTTTCTAAAATAATTATAGTTTCTTTCAGTCCGTAAATAAAAAATAATAATTAAATAGTGCATTCAATTTGTCAGAAATTATACATTGATTTTTCGAAATTATGTTGACGGTTCGAAGCAAGAAGCTGTTTAATTTAATGCCGTTCGAAAGTCACACGGTTTTTAGTTGACCGCACCTTTTCTATATGCCACCTTTCTTGACATATTCATATATTTCAAGTATTATATAATATACCAACTTTGGTATAATCAACCATATTGTTACGACTGATTAGTTTCACCCTCAAAGCTTCGTCAACAATCCAAGATATATATAAAGAGAGTCCATCTACCAGAACATACAAAATATCAAATTTCAACCCTTTAATTGGCTACCTAGCTTGCTTTCTAGTTCAATATACTTATCAATCTTTTTGTTCTACACGTGTGATCATGGAGAAAAACCTTAAGCTGAGGAACAAGATCTTGAAGATATTACCAAAAACTATCACTATAAACTTTCAAAACCATCCATTCAGTCCAGGTAGGGATCACAAATCAAGACAAGATAACGCAACAAAGTGGGCAAGACCTCATGGTGTCAAGGGATTTTCAGGTCCTATTGCATCCATGATTCCACATGAAGCTAGAAGAAAGTCCAAAGATATCAATGGAATTGATTATGAAGAACCCACTTCACCAAAAATATCGTGCATGGGACAAATCAAACACAAGAAGAAACAAATAAAAAAATCGAAAGACATGGAAGTGAAGAAACATGTGAACACTTTTCAAAAGATGTTGTTTCATGTCGGGAAACCAAAATCTGAGGGAAGAAGGAAATCAGATGCATGTGTAGTTCAAGATAACAAGTATGCAATTGAGGAAAGAGAAACAAATGTGAGTCAAATGAAACGTTTTGCAAGTGGACGTGACACTTTTGCTAATTTTGATTGGAAGGCTCAGGTAGCACCAGAAGAAGAAATAGATAATTACTATTCAGATGAAGAGAGAATGCAAAGTGATGATGATGAAGAAGAAGAGGATTTTAAGATCCCTTTCTCTGCACCTCTTGGTGGTGGTGGTGGTGTTGCTGGTTGTAGTCTTGGACTTGATTTGAAGCCACGTAAAGAAATTAATCTATGGAAGAGAAGGACCATGGCTCCACCTAGGCCTCTACAACTGGATCCAGTAAATTAGATCAAACTTGGTTCTTAATTGTTCATTAAAATGAAGACTCGTTCTTTCCATTTTTTTTATTTTATTTTTATATTTGATTAATTAGTTGAATAGAACATTTTGTAAAGAACTATCGCCAGATTTGTGTACAAATATACGTAAGTGTGGACATTAGTTGTGTCTATAAATTATTTCAATTTTTTTATAACAGATTATTCAGATATACTAGTATGTTGAGATGAGTGGTGAAGCTAGCTTGATTTTTTTTGGAAGGTCATTACAATCTCAAGATAAATTTACTCATTGATGAAGTCAATTGTTTTTGCTATCAATCTAATTAATAAAAAACAATTTAAGTCGGGGGGGATTTAATTCATTACTAATGTTTTGCACGATTATATTTTCAATAATATTTTCAGTAAATAGTGATTTGGTATTTGAATGTGTCATGTGATGCAATCATAATAATTGAATATATCAAAATAACAAAAACATTTATGATTTTTTTTTTTAACGAATTTGGTATCTTAATATGTCTTTTGTTTACTAGTTTTTCTTCTTTTGATATAACTCTTTTGTTATTAATCAGTAGTCTATAAAATTACTAACAAAAGTCATATTTATAATGTTTTTATAATCTCAAAACATTTAAAAACTATGGTATACTATTTCACACATTCAGGATTTTTTATTTATTTTACAAATCACTCAAACTACATCTAAATATGTTCTATGTCAGTCAATGTGTGTGTTATAATATTGTTAGCGTAGTGTAGCTAGCTCACACATTCACCTCCCCTTAATTTTGTTTAGAAGAAATGTCTCTCTAATTTTCTAAAAACATATGCATCCTGGAACCTTCCTTCCCTTGCTAATAATCTACTCCTAACCGCCTGGATTTCTAAAGCATCTCGTTCTCATCGTTGTGGCTCTTGGTCACACCCATGCCTTCAAAGTTCAAACATCCATTACCGGTCTTAAAACGTCCACCTAGAATTGTATCAATGTAATACTTCCTGCATTTTTTTTAAAGCAAACGATAATTAAATTAATAACAAAACAAAAGAGTACAAAAGTTGGGGCGTAAAACTTGTTCCAATAAGCACACAAAAAGTGTAGGTCAATCCGAACAGACAAGTAATTGAGACAATTAAAACAACGGATATAAGAAACAAATTGAGATTAACAGCACAACCCAGCACACCCGATTACGGACGCGAAACTAAGTTGTAAAAAAGATGATGTCTGAATTATTGGAGCACTAATCAACGGTGTAAAAGGTCGGGGTATTCACAAGTGTTGGAAGTTGGAACAATAGTCAAAATTAGTTAAAAAATATTTTTGTCACCGAAGATATTACTAGGCTGAGTCGCGGACTAGGTCGCTCTCTTTAAGACGTTTCGTGGCACTGCCCAAAATTGTGCAAGCAGACTATCAACCACGACGCCCCCAGGATAAAACAGCCCAGCTAAAACTGTATCAGAGTCCTATTGCACTATAGGATCTGTTCTAGAAATACACCTTCAAATATGGTGCTAAGACCACTCTAATATGGTATTGATACTACTCTATTATGGTACTAAGACCATTCTTATATGGTACCAAGACCACTCTAATATGATGTTTCCACCACTCTAACCTCTAACTTCTCCAATGACATAAAACAGAAATAGGGATTATATTCTTAAGATCATTCTTATTTTTCGAAAGGACACTTTATCTCGAAAGAGACTTTGATCTTAAGAATACTCTTATTTCCGAAGGGACAAAATTTACCGAACGGACTATGTTTTTAAGACCATTCTTAATTTCTAAGGGACATTATAAACTGAAGGGACTATGACCTTAAGAACACTCTTTAAATCCGAGGGAGAAGAAAAGAATAGCTCATCAACACAAGTTAAAGTAGGGAGAAGAGAGAAAAATTCTTTGACAACTCAAAAAACTTTTGGTGTAAGTAGAAGTGAGGGAGAGAAGCTCAATTTATAGGTGAAGAGCCAAAGATAAGTTACAAATTCAATGGCTAGGATTAGTTGACCGTTAGAAAAGCAATGGCTTGATCTCGCATCATAAATGAGCACTTATTGAGAAAGTTGACATGAGAATTTTTTTAATTCAAACCAATAATACTCCTTGTGTTCCAACAATCCCCCACTTGAATTTAAAAAATGACTTAGAGGTTTCTATTTAGATCGCATAAGCAAAGGTGTCTAACGACTTGAACCTTTGCGTTCTAAGATTGTGCATAAGCAAAGGTGTCTACGACTTGAACCTTTGCGTAGTGAATAAGATTCATATTTTACTAGAGTGACTCGTAGTCTTGAACTCTATCTCCGACATCAAACCACACACAACCTTTTCTTAGGTGTATTATCAAAAAGCCTGTGCATTAAAGGCCTTGCACGTCAATCCCGGTTTAGTGAACGCTCTAGGAAATTTGCATATAGAATTCCATAGGAAGCGGCCCCCACTTCCACATTCACAAAGGTGAGTCTATCAAGAGTACTCATGTAGCTAGGTACTCCACTCCATATAGAGTATAGATCTCATTAAGAGTTTCTATTATCTCAACCTCTTATCGCTTCAGGATTCATGCCTTTTAGGATTTATTACAACATGTTCACCTCATATCACTTCACGACTTGTTATTACCCATTGAACCTATTTCTTGGGATCTCCAGTCATCTAGGCCGGGTTACCATCATGAGTGATTCCATAGGCATTAGTCCTATCTTCATTGATGTGTTATGGACTTTCTCTATAGCTAGTCCTTTCGTCAAAGGATCGGCTAAATTTTCATCAGTGTGTTCATGATCCACTCTAACAGTTCTGTTCTATGACATATTTGTCATCTCTTACCATTATAATAACAATTCTCGATTTTTTGCAATAGCCGCGGTATTATCGCTATGGATCAACACAACTGACAATTGTTTTCCCATAAGGGAATATCTCCTAGCAAGCATGTTAACCAACTTGCTTCCTCACTAGCTGTTGCTAGTGCCATCTTCTCAAACTCCGAAGTAGACTGAGCCAATATATTTTGTTTCTTGGATTTTCTAAGAAACAACTCTTTCAGAGATATTAAATATATATTCACTAGTCACTTTGGAATCATCTTATAAGATGTTCCAATCTGCATCTGTGTATCCTTCCAGGACAGCAGAAATCTTTGATAATAAAATAGCTTTCCAATGATTATTACTAGGTCTACTGACAAACCTGCACAACATTCCCACGACATAGAAAATATCGGGTCTAGTGCAATCAATGACATACTTAAGGTTACCAATGATGTTCTCACACTTTTACCGGTGTTCTTAAATAGTTTTTCCACCTGGATCATATGGTGTGCAAGCATTTTTGCAGTCAAAGTATTTATATTTCTTTAAGATCTTCTCAACGTAAAGAGATTGATCCAAGAAAATTCTATTTTCTGACCTGGTAATTAATATTCATAATTACATTATCTTCTCTGAGGTCTTTCATATCAAAGTTGTCAGACAACAATGATTACAGAGCATTCACAACATAAAAGTTTGAACCAAATATGAGTAAGTCGTCTACATAGAGACATATGATTGTGCAAATGTTATTATCAAATAACTTTATCACTTTCATTCACTTTAAACTCATTTCTTATCATTAAGTTGTCA
>Ga0228710_1006303_pt1 | contig 18075 bp, 5 predicted proteins | sample MedpolnodulmetaG_FD_177995 | JGI IMG/M metagenome (GOLD analysis project Ga0228710, IMG submission 177995) | Root nodule microbial communities from Medicago polymorpha collected in Santa Monica, California, United States - pink nodules | ecosystem: Host-associated > Plants > Roots > Nodule...
GTAAAAGTTGCCCCAATCTGTGTCTTCTTCTATGAACAACAACAACTCTTCTTCATTCGGTTCTATTCCTCCTTCTCCCGCTTCTTCCAACTCATCCTCGATGGCTTCTTCTGAACAACTCGTTCTCGAACTCAGCAATCCCGAACTCCGTGAAAATGCTCTTCTCGAACTCTCTAAGGTATCTTCATCTTCATCGCAACCATTTCACTTTCACCTTTTTCTTTCAAACTCTAAAACAATTTCAAAATTTTCCATTTCATTTTTTAAATACGTGATTAGGGTTATGGATTATGATTAGGCTTATTTTAGTTTAATTGTTGAGATCTATGAAGCAGTGACACATGAAACTAAGAAGCTGGCACAATTTGAGAAAATGACATAATTTAATGTGTCAGGTGTCCGACATTGACACATGTCGGACACCAAACACACCTTCAATCAGAAGAGATATGAGAATGGTACACTGTTTATTTGTGTTGTTGTGTGTTGAAAGGTTGGTAAGGTTTTCCTTTTTAGTTGATTGTTTTGTTATGTTACACTGTTTATGATTAGGGTTTTGTTAGTTAATAGTTGGGATCTATGAAACACAGAAATGAACACTGGGCATTACATGACATGACATGTTGACACTAGTAATAATTTGAGAAAATGACATAATTGAATGCAATCTCATGTGTTAGTGTCGGACACTAAAGATGCATTTCATCAGAAGTGTTGATGATATGTGTTGTTATGATAATTTTACACTGTTTAATTGCGTTGTTATGTGTTGAAAATTTGTTTTGGTTTTTATTTTATTAGTCAATTGTTATAATTTTTGAATTGTAGTTTTGTTTTTGCTGTTTTGTGTGTTTGTTATGACATTTGTTTTTTGTTGATTACTAATTTAGTTTTTGGTATAGATTTATAGTGTGATCAACTTTGTGATCAATTTTGTGGGACTGAGAATTGGTTTCAATGGAATTTGACGTGTGGGTCATTATTGATCGATTCCTTTTGTTGAAATTAGGGTTGCATGGGGAGATGTAAATTTAGTTATTGTTTGTTTTGATGCTGATTCACTTTTTTTTATTTTTTGTATTTACACTCACAAATTGAAATTGTTAAGTTACTTGTGCTTGGGTTTTTGTGATTTTGTTAAACTTAATTTATTTTTTTGACTGGATTTAAACCTAATTTATTCAGAATTCAAATATGGCAATCTTGATATCTCAACAGCAGATATACTAGAGCTGTTCATTCTCGAGTGTGAGAGCGTGTGTTACAGATTTTCAAAGGGTGTCAGTTTAAAAAAATACAAATATCCAGTCTAGTATGTAAGAAAACTACAAATGTTCAGCTTGCGCGTGGGGGGCGCGTTAAAATGTGTGGAGTGCTACATACATTTACAAAATTTACGGTTTTTACCCCTTTATTGTGCGTACTTTTGTGATTTTGAATGTGATCTGGATTGTCAAAATCGGTAAACCTTCTTAAAGAAAAATACAAATATCCAGTTGGGTATGTAACAAAATACACATGTTCAGCTTGCGTGTGGGGGGCGCGTTAAAATGTGTGTAGTTCCATGCACAATTACCAGTTTTGCGGTTTTTTTACCCCTTTATTGTCTCTGCTTTTGTGATCTTGAACGTGATCTGGATCGTCAAAGTCGGCAAACCTTCTTAAAGGAAAATAGATCAAAATGGTAAAAATATAACCGTTGTTACAAAAGTTAGTATTCAGTATTTTTTCTTCATGTATAACACGTGGACCAGCAACAAAACTCGACAGTAAAATTGACATCGTGATGTTACATTTAATTGCCATGTTGTGTTTAAAACGATGAGATAAATCAAGTGAGAAGAAACCGAAACAGAAAATATCAACTGTCCACAAAAGTGACATGCCGACTACTCAGGGTGCCACTGCCCAGGGTTCAGCCGCCGCCGAAGATGGCACGATGCCTTCCGCTGCGGAAAAACTCATTTGTAAACTTAGAAACCCTGACGACATTGAAAATGCACTTCGTGAGCTCTGCAAGGTTACCATTTCCCCTTTATTTTAGAATACCAGATTAGAGTTTCAACAAATTTGGATCGAAAACAAAGTGTGGTGAAGAGGTATTGCGGGTTCGAACCCGCATCTCAACACATCAGATGTCCCCACAACCTTTTACTTACCCTCTCAATCACATTGACTGGATTGTATTTACTTTTTTTTTTTGTTAATGCGCGGTTAGGTTTTCATTTAATTAATTTGTAGTTGCAGATATGGTTTGGAACTTTGATCTGGCCTTCAAATGTTAGTTAATTTTGAAGATATGATATTGATATTATGTTTATATGTTCTTGTTATGAGTTTGCTGTCGTGTCGGACAAATTTGACTTTTTTAATGTTTTTCTGTTTTGCGTGTTTTTCGAATCTCTGTTTTCCTTGTTTGTTGTTACAATTTTTACCTTTGAGAGAAAAGTAGAAAGAGGTATGATCAATTTTGCATGAGTATTTTCGTTTGAGTGAGAATCTGTTTCAATGACTTTGGTTTGTGCATTATTTCTTGCTTATGTTGAATTTGGGGTTACATGGGAGATGTAATCATTATTTGTTAATGGATTGATGCTGATTAACTAATTAAATTTTAGATTTGCTAAAAATTGTTTAAACATTTATTGAATTATATCACGATGATTTGACTTGGTTTTTGTTTGTTTGGATTGCTACTGCACTCATATGGGTATCGCATTTTTGTTTTGTGTATTGTAGAAGAGGGAGCAATTTCAAGATCTCGCCCCATTGCTATGGAATTCATTTGGTACTATTGCAGCACTTCTGCAGGTATGCTGTGTCACTTTTTTCCTATCTGTATTGTTTAGCTTATTTTGCTATAACCTTTCATATGAATCTGTAGTCAATAGAAGCCCCTCGTCACTACACGAAACCCTGCCCGGTTGATTTTCATTTTTGAGTAGCAGCAAAATATCGTGGCCTCTACAGTGAAGCTCCTATAAAATTCCAAATATGCCCTCAATTTATAGATGCTCCAGTGTTCCCTTTTGTTTCTTTTGAAACTTTTTGGTCATTTCATCCTAAAACTATGCTTTATGTTGGGTTTGAATATTGGTAAAACTGAACTTTGATTATTAGTTTTGAATGTGTAAGATACTATGGTATAGATTTCTGAGCTTTTATGTGTATCATACTATGGTATAAATTTCTTGTTTTGTTTTGCCAAACTTTAATGTGGCGGTACCGATGATGCCCTTTCTCATGATACCGCTATAGCATTTTTGGAGGTCCACTGCTATGCTCTACTATCTGCCATTGACAACATAAATATTTACTTAGTTTTGAATATATTGTGGCATTCACATTTTTCTCTTCTCCCCCTATTTCTTTGTTATGGTAACCTGTTGTTATACTTGGTTCCAACTATTTTTCCTTGACTAGACCAACTTTGAAATTTGATAATTAGTCAAAACTACGCATTGTTGTGATTAAACTTCGATCGTTTTAAAACTGTAAATCTAAAAATTGGTTAGCTTTAAAATACTATAGTATCAGCATACGCTGTAAACTGCTCTCAGATTCTCCGCATTTATTTTAATTTAATATTTTCTCACCTCAGTCTGCTCTATATCTCCCTTTCAGTTTCCATTAGCAAGGTTTCTCAGTTGTCCTCCACTAAGTTGGATTTGATATTTTATTTTCTTTCAGGAAATTGTTTCAATATACCCTGTTTTGTCTCCTCCCAACCTCACTCCAGCACAATCAAATCGAGTGTGCAATGCTCTTGCCCTGCTCCAGGTTAGATGAGTTTGTCTAACTCAATCCTTTTATTTGTTTGTGAATAACTTGATTATATGAATACTCATTTTAAATCACCAAACAGTGAAATTTGGAAATCTATATCACGCTTTTAGTAGAAATATCATAGTAAAATTTCAAGGTGGGATACACATAAAAAACATAACACTTGTTAGAACTGTGTCTGTGTGTGTGGACTGTTACAGGATATACTTTGCGTGGTGGGTTATTTATATTTGACCATTCCACCTGCGTTCTTCGCAAGATAGGAGAAAAGAAAAGAAGACACTGATTTGCAGTGTTTCTTCAGTTTATTAAATCTTAAGTTCAGATAATCAATTGATTAGGAAAGGAACCAGCCATAGATATTATACTTTTTCGTTTGTGTTGTTATTTTCTTTTGAGACATATCATTAAGAACATAAAAAAATGACGGCCCTAAGTTTTTTCTTCTTCTCCTCTTGTTTTCTTACAGTGTGTAGCATCTCACCCTGATACAAGGATGCTATTCCTGAATGGTAATGTTACTTTCTTCATTCATTCGATGAATTTTGAACTTCTGTCTGATTTTTAATTATCATCTATGCTTCAAATATTCTGATGGGGTGTTGGACTAATGTGTTCTTAAAAATCAAAGTTGGCATTTGTATTTTGCTGAAATGCTTTGGGAAATGGTGTTGGCTTCTCTAGATTTGGTCGATGCCATTTCCATCTAAGTAATACAGTAATAGTAAATAGTGTTATGGAAATTATAGGATTGAGGTAAGCATGGTAGGTACTAGGGACTTGATATACACCAAGTTGATGTGATTAATCATAGACTGCATATGGATGAAGGGTGGTTTGAATTGTCCACATTTTTGGTTTATGCATGAATGATCGATGTTACCCTTTTAATTTGATCATTCTTTTTGATATATTTACTGCATGAACAAATGACAAATTCTCTCCTGCTCTGGGTTATTCTAAATCTCTATTTGACATATCTCATGCAGACTGATATAATATGGTCTGCTTAATGTCATACATCTAACAAATTGCTTCTGAGTAAAAATGAATGTTGCTAATAAACTTTAAATTCAACTCGCATGCCCTTGCTATTACCTTACCCATCTTAGGAGTCTCCACTTTGCTCAAACTTTCTTCTATTACTTAAAGGTTACCCCATCTGATTCTCCGTTTTAGTAGGCATAGTCACGCCTTTTCTTTTTGCTTTTGATTTTTTTTACTTCTAATATCCATACACTTGTAAAACTGCTAAACCAGAAGCTTTTCGAAATTGGATGGTATAATACCTTTTCTTTTTATATTGAATATAAGGAGACTGCTTGGATGCCAAAAGATCCATTGGTTTTTAGTAGTTAAAGATAGTTCGTAAGGTATGTTGTATTCTTTTAACGATTCTTTTCGCTTGCTTTTTTCTTCAGCGCACATTCCTCTGTATTTGTATCCGTTCCTGAACACAACAAGCAAATCGAGACCTTTTGAGTACTTGAGGCTTACTAGTCTTGGTGTCATCGGTGCATTAGTGAAGGTACTTCCTCCTTACTCATTCTGATGTTGGGTGGAAATAACTGTGAGATGACCTACATTTCATACGGTTACATTTTTACTGCAAAAATTAATTTGAAATCACAACAAAAAAATTGTCCAAAAGATTCATCACAAAATCCTCGACACAGCTCTTTATAATGGAATGAAAGTCCAACAACTTGTTTGGATGAATTCATAAGCTAGTGTTCCTCTATTTTTTTTTGTTTTATATTATTATTATTATTATTATTATTATTATTATTATTATTATTATTTTTTTTCTTCATCAATATATCATCTATGCTAGTGTTTTACAATTTAGTCTGAATTTTCTGTTCACCAGGTTGATGATACTGAGGTTATTAGTTTTCTGCTTTCGACTGAAATAATTCCCCTGTGCCTGCGCACTATGGAGATGGGGAGTGAGCTCTCCAAAACGGTGAGTGTACTGATTCTTGATTGTTAGTCTTGGGTAAATTTATGCATACACAGACAAATCAGACTTTATTACCATCTCCTTAGCCACATTTTTCCTGTCTATGTTAGACATTCGTATAATAAGTGCTTGTTTGTTTGTGCGGTGAGTGATCGCTACCGCATTTTTAAAGTCAATCTCACCGTGGTATTGAGAAGCTAGCTGGTGTAGCTTTACGCCAACCGTGCCTTTTCACTGTGGTTTTGTTAGTTTCCAAACACATGCTAAGTCAGTTTAGGCATTCATACGTCATAACACAAGTTAAATAGATACTGTGAACCTATCACTTAAGAAGACTGCTTTTGATATTCTTGTTTTACCTTTTGGATAGCTTCTTCCAATCCAAGGGTTCAACTTTAAATACTATTCTGTCATTAGGATAAACTCTCGATCTTTTGTTGTATAGATTTTAAGCCACCTGTTTATTTTATGTTGCCACTGTATGGTTTCCCTATTAATGTATATGAGATAATAATAAAAATGAGCATGCTAGTCTAACGAAGGCTCTGCTGCAACAGGTTGCAACGTTTATTGTTCAAAAGATTCTGTTAGACGATGTGGGCTTGGACTATATTTGTACTACAGCTGAGCGCTTTTTTGCTGTTGGTCGAGTTCTTGGAAACATGGTGGCAGCTCTTGCTGAGCAACCATCATCTCGTCTGTTGAAGCATATCATTCGATGCTATCTTCGTCTGTCAGATAACCCGAGGTTTGTTAATAGGATTGCAACTTAAAGCGAGTTCCTCCTTCCCCTCCTCCCTTTCCGCTGAAATTGCCTCTTTCATGCCCTTTCCTTCCAAGTTTCAAATGCCATCATTAATCAAAGTCTTGGTCTTGTTAAAACAGGGCTTGTGATGCATTAAGAAGCTGTCTTCCGGACATGTTAAGGGATGCTACATTCAGCAGCTGCCTCCGTGTAAGTATTCCTTGTGATTACTACTCCTTCCATTCTTTTTTTGGTGTGATTTTACGATTGTTTATACATACCAAGAAAACTAATAAATTGTTACTTTTGATTGAATATTTTGTTTTTGCCTACAATTTCTAAACTATTTATTATCTAATTCCACCTGGTTTTTTCTCTGCAATAAACACTTAAGAGTATCATTGACAAAACAAAATTAATGTTTGAACTTTGAAAATGACAAGTAAATAAGAACAATTTTTTTTCCTACATAAGTGACAAATAGAATCAGAGGGAGTAATTTTTAATCAATTAGGCCTCGACATCCAATGTTAAATTTTGTCGAATCTCTATGACTTGGACCAAATATGCAAGTCTGTTGTTTGTTGAGTGAAATGGCATGAGTGAAGAAATCATTAACAATAGGTCCAAGAGAAAGGTCGTAACTAGAACAATTCATCTTGTTCTCCAAATCTTTAATGTTAGAGCTGAAAATTTTCCATTCAGTCACTTCGAAAAAAAATTCATGCTTTTAGTTTGTTTACAATACTTATTTTTGGTTTTGTTTATTCAGGAGGACCCAACAACTAGGAAGTGGCTGCAACAACTGATTCACAATGTTGGAGGGAATCGGGTTCCTGCACTGCAAGGTGGAGGAGGTTTTGATCATCTAATGGTGAATTGAGTATAAACTATGGAATTGTGTATTCGTGTACCAAAACTATATAAAAAGACTTTATCAAATAAATTTATTTAGCCATTTTGTATGTGTACTAAAACTATATAAGAAGACTTTAATGTTTATCAAATAAATTTATATTTTTTCTAGTCACACCCCGTACTTAATTAAAGTTTTAAGTTAATACCAAAACTGCCCTTTTTCATATAAATTTTATCAAAGTTGCACTCTAATCTTTCACCTCCTCTCACCTATAAACAATCACGAGTGTGCAACCCATCTCAATGAAAGATTAATGATTCTATCATAACATGTTCCATCCATACGCTACTTTATATAGGTAAATGGATTTCTTCTTTTCCAATTTTTCAACGATGTTGAGTTTTTATTTTGTCTTTGTTCTATGTCCTTTTGTCTTCTCTGAGGAAGAAGTTATTCTATGGTGTGTGCCTTAACTAAGTTTAAGTGTTAATCTCAGGATAATGTAATTTAAATTTACATACTACATCACTTAGAACTTAAAGTAAGTTTAACGTAAATTAAGTTTAGGTATGTACACTAATTTAAGTATGCACGAACCGTTAACCTTTACAACAAGAATGGCTACATCACTAAAAATAAGATTCACTCAAACTAAGTTTAAGTCTATACATGTAAACTCAATTTAAGTATAGATGTAAACTCAATTTACTTATGTACAAACTACTACCTTTACAATTTTTTTTTATAGGCCACTATTTTTTCCCCTTTCTCCATGCTACTTAATTCATTTGTTTTTTCTACTTTCTCTAAACTAGTTTTCACTCAATTTTACAATTCTCTAGTAAATGGACATCAAAGAAGAAGAAGAAAATGTTGAGAATGATAACACTGTTAGGAAAAGATTGGAACTTGAAAACACACGATTAATAAATTATACAGTTGTACGATTGAGTTTTGGAAGATGAAGATGAGTGGGTTTCGGTGTAAGAGAAGAGAAGAGGTGATCATATTCTGAGTTTGGGATGGAAGAACACGCAAATCAAGTTTTAGAAGAGATGTAAGGATTTTGGTACAACTGAAAATTTATTTTATTTTAAGGGTACTTTAGTCATTTTAAGTCATGTTAGGGCGTAACTTGGTTTTATATGAGTGTAACTAGTAATTTCATAAATTTATTTAGTCAGTTAGGTGAATCTCTTCACCGCGTGATAAGTACACTCCACTTCTTTGGGGAGTATGCACATTTGAGTATCAAATAATTTTATAGTGTCTTTTTATAATGATGGATTATTCAAACACCATTTTTATTTTGAGGTAATAAAACCACTTTGAGGGTTGCTAAATATTTTTTTAATTAACTTTGTCAATTTCTGTAAGAGTGGTATTTTGTTTTATATAAGCTAAAAAGTGCAAAGGGTACTCAACCCTTACAACAAGAAAGGTCCAACATCATGGCGGAAAACAACTATCCACCTTCTATAAAGGGTTGTAGAAGGTCGATCGAATCCTGATCTTAAAAGTCGGATGAAGTTAAATACAATAACCTCAATACAAATATATTTGAATACATCAATACTCTATCAAAAATGAACTAAGTACTACCAAAAGGAACGACCCCTGCTTTCAAACCACCCTACCCCCTCTTCTAAATTCTTTGTTCCAAAATTCTTGTTCACACTTTCAAATTTTTTCTCTACAAACAAAACTATACTTACTTGTACAACACAGTTGGCAACGAACATGCCATTCACCAATAATAACACAACTTGTTACTATATACCCTGCTAGTGAATAATCAGCACCCTACTCATACACTCCTTCTCCAATATATACATGCATCAGACCCTTGCATTTGTTACATTTATTTAGCAAAATACAGACAGAGACAGACAATACAATGGATTGCAAAGTCAATCCGGAAAACAAAGACCTATCTTATTTCCCTTTTTAAAAAACAAAACCAACTCCATGATATAACTTTAACGTGCTCGATGTTCTTTACCAAGTAAATATAAAGACTTTCAATGAGATTGAGGCTGTCCATAACTGTCAAAGAGCATTGAGCGAGCGTAGCATAGAGTCCGACTCAATCTCTAATTCTTTCTGAATTAAGAATATCTCACAAGTTATGAATACAACTCAAACTTTATTATTTGTAAAATTTAGAATAATAAAATTTGGCTTACAGCCTAACATTGGAAAACTATAAAAAATTTACAAGTTTGATTATAATTACAAAAAAAAAAATTATATTACATTGCTCAACCCGATGTCACCTATCAGAGCGGGCCATTACACAAAGACTTTAAATAAGACATATGCTTCACTTCAAGACACTACATACAACCTCTAGAAACTACGATTTCACAAACGCAAGACCAAACAAGACAAACTCACCCCTTCGTTTTTTGTGTTTGTTTGGCTTGACCATAAATTTGCCAAAAAATATTTTATTACCGTATATACGAAAAAAAGTTGAACCTCTTTATATATAAAGATAAGTGTAACTGTCTGTCTTAACGTTAGTATATTATAATATTTAATATTGAGTTGGTCGGTGAAGTACCTATTTCTGTTAGGTTTAGGCATCTTTACGAGTTGGCAGAGAGTAGGGTGTTGACTGTGGCGGAGATGTGGCAGCTAGGTTGGGGGGATGGTGGAGAGGCTTGGAAGTGGAAGCGAAGTGTGCGTTCCTGGGGGGAAGACTTGTTGGGGGAGTGTTGTGTTATGCTTCACAATGTTGTTTTGCAGGTCACTGTTAAGGATAGATGACAATGGCTCCTTGATCCTGTTAAAGGATACACAATCACTAAAGTTTACAATTATTTAATTTTTTCAGATGGACCTACTGATGAGGAGCGTTTCATGGAAATTTGGCACAAACAGGTTCCGCTGAAGGTCTCATTATTAATGTGACGTGGAATACTTCTACATGCTAATAATCTGTGTGTAGGTGGTTGTGATTTGGAGGAAATTGCAACACACCTGTTCTTACACTGCTTACAGTTTGGTAGTATTGGGTCTCTAATTCGGCAGTGAATTGAGGTTAGTTTAGTTTATCCCTCATGCCTAGTGGCTCACTTCTTCCGGTTTCGACAATTATGCAGTTTTTCAAAAGTTTTGTGGTCTTATTTACATCTAATTTGCTTTGCGACCTTCTAGGTTATTTTGAAAGAAATGAACAATTGGATCTTCAATAACAAGGTTGAACATATGAAGTTATTATTAGACAAATTTAAGTTACTATCCCTTGTGTGGTTAAAATCAGGTAACCATACATTTGCTCTTAAATATCACAATTGGTGGCTTAATCCTTTGTCGTGTATGGGAACAACCTTGTAGATCTTTCATGTTTCTTTCGTTTTGTCTATTTTCTTCTTTGTTAAACTCTTGTAACCTTGACGCCTTCTTTAGAACTTCTTGTGATAGGTAGGCAACTTTTTCAATGTTTATATATTCATTTTAGCTTCTTAAAAAATATTAGGATTGGTATAGCACTCACAATGATTTATTTAGGGTAAACATATTTCGTAAAAATCTTCTTTAAGTTAGACACACCACAAGAGTTATATTGAATCCTAGTGACAAAAAAAATGTAACTAGCTATAACTTGTTTATCCGTAGGTAAATCTCCAGTTTTTCTTTGACTCGATTGATGGAGGATGTATGAAGTATAAACTCCCAGCTTTTATCCTTTTTTTTTTCTTTTTCCATCGGCCTATTGTTACATGGATTTTGATATTTATGAGCTAGTGTGCGCGTAGTAACGATAAAAAACAAAAAAATGTTTAGACGTGGGTTCATGACAAATTAAAAAGTAGGATTTTGACGTGTTCAATCAAGAAACGAGTCAATGTATGTGTTTTCATGTTGGTCGCATATGTCATGGAAATTAACAACATTAAACATTGTTTTGGAATATCCAAACTTTTTGTGTGTTTTTAGTGTAGAAAAACACAGGGTTTAGATGAAAACACCTTATGCATTACAATGAACTTGATAAATGTACAAGTAAAATAAAAGTGTAGAAAGATAAATTTGCATAAGATTAAAGTTCTGAAAAGATAAATGACTTAAAAATTTAAACAAAGGAAAAATGGCATACTTAATCTGAACAGAAATCACATTCAAAATAGATTAAACATAATAGATAAACGATAAAAAAATTTCCTTTTCGGTGGATTATTATGAATGGTCATGACTATAGATCCAACTATTACCTCGTGAAGCACATAACCTTTGTAGTCTAAATCAGAAAATAATATTGACAATGGATGATCGACAGTAACTCTACTCAGTCCACACCAATAAAACCTTCCATCTAGATCGTTAGCTGCCATAGGATCGGAACCAAAGAGAATGAAGGTGCAAAATGCTAGTGTGTTTTGGAAGTACGTAAAAATAAATCAGCCAAAGGGTTCTATTTATAGAACCACTTTTGAGCATCGTAACTTACGATGCATTGTGTTTTTGACTTACGTGTAACAGTGTACCAAATGATAAATGAATCTCATCCATTTACTATTCTCTTGTCTAATGGTCCTTATGTGTGTGACCATGTAGGTTCTTGTAATATTGACAATAATTTTAAATCATTTATTTAATATTATAAATAATGAGCGGTATTTATAAACACGTCACGACTACCTAAGTGATGAGAATGCCATGCGATCAGACATAATCTTTATGTGATAGTGATTATTTTTATAATTATTCTTTTACCCTCATATCTAGAATGGATAATGTTTGAACAACAACAAAGAACTCAACTCCACATCTAGGGTCTAAAGTGGGTTCAGGTCAAAGAGTAATATACATCATTATCACTATGAGAATAACTTATGATACTTACATAACACACTATGTAATATAATATTCTTATGGAGGGTCCATCTAATATAATATTACTCATAACATTTATACATATGTGAAAACTTGACATCTCATATCCATGATCCGTAAGATATGGTTATCGGTCTAATCGCATAATAGTCTCTATGATTTAGTGTTTTCCCACTTCGCAATCAATCTTGACTACACATGCTTTAAGAATAATATCCTTATGTTTAACGTGGTATCATGGTTAAGTCATACTTAATGTTCAATTAAACGGACTAGATATTCCGGTAACTTTATTACTTGAAAAACAAAGATAATGGAAAAATGTCTTATTATTATTAATAAATAATTCGATACAAATATCAAGTTCTAATAAAATTATATGACATATAGGGGTTACACCAAAATAATCATGAATAGACAATCTACAATCATATATTTGTTAGATGTGATTTTTGAATGCATTAAGGATCCTTTATTAACAGGGCCCCAACACCCATATTTATAACAAAATATGGTAACTTCAATGGTCATGCATGTTTGCCACATGTCCTAGGTTAGTAACCGTTTTTGGCACGTCATAGATGTCTGGCTTTGTTTCAATGCGTATAAGTCTTGATTATAACCGTTCTAGTCGTCGATAACTTCTCTTATTCTTCACTGCTTGCTGCTTTTTATTTATGTGCTAAATCCACAAACATTATCCTACACCTCACATGCACTTAATTACTCCTTTCATTTTTATTTATTAATGCAAATATAACTACATTTATCACGTCATCGTCCTTAAATTGGTGTGATTATCACTGCAAATCACCAAATCACATCTGCAAAAAAATTGTTAAATTATTTATATATCCAATGAAAACAAAATGTGATATTATGATGCTAAGATAACATTATGCTAACCTGGATAATGTCTCGCTCCTCATCCAATGGACATTTACATGTAACCATGAGTAAGGCAGAAATCTGCCTCTTGTTTTAGTCTTGCAAACCTACATCCCATATATGCTCTTAGATTTATTAACATAAGCATGAATGACCCATTAAATATTGATTCCGACATATGACACAAAAATCAATACATATTCATTTATGTAATGAAATTAATTATAGACATTGTAAAATATCTAAATTGAGAATGAGATACTTTTCACTTGAACAATTTGTTTCATTAGATAACAATTAAAAAATATTTTAGTCTTTCATCCTCATCCAACAATATCCTACTGAAAAGCTAAAAATAGTGGAAACATATTTAAGATCTTTAATTTTTCATTGATATCCATCATTGAATACAATAAAAGATAAAAAAGTGCATATGTGAAAAAATGTGCTTATTCAAGAATTATTAAATTTTACAAATTAACGTACTAATATACATTAAAAAAAAATTCATTCTAATTATTTTATATGTATATTTTTTTTGCAACTGAGTTTATATTGTGTCTGACGTGTGTTAAAGTCGGTTAAAGCAACAAAAAAAGTTACAATCCCTATTCAATTTTCATATTTGTAAATGTAAAAGCAATGTTATGATACAAAACTAAATCCAAATTCATCGTTAAATTTCAAGAATTTATGCTTCTCTTTAATACATATAAAACTTACATAATGATACAAAATAAATTCAGCTAATGATGTATTATTCTACCAAGATAGAGATTTATTCTAGCCTGATTAATCAAAGAAATCAAACTCATTGAAATAAAATGATATCTTTGGAGAGTGATCCAAAAACACATACATGACAAAATAAATAAAAATTGATCCTTAACATGTTCGATCGAGCTGATATTTTGATCATACATCTAGGTCAGAGTAATCACATGTTGTAAATCACAACATAGATTGTAGATCAAAATATCACAATGACAAAGAAAATATGTAGATGGAAAAAATGAATTGTGATGAGAAGTGAGTTTTAGATTTAAACCAAAATAAGAGTGGTGATTGGGTAGTTATATATGTAATGAACTCAAAGGATCAAAATAAGTTTCAACCAAATTTGACAGTAGAATTAAAGAACATGAATCTTTATCAGTAAAGGGAAAGGTGATTGCAGTCTAAACACAAGAATAGAGTGGGTGTTATATATATATATATATATACAGAGAGAGAGAGAGAGAGAGAGAGAGAGAGAGAGAGAGAGTGAGTGAAGTGGGTTATGAAAAAATGGTAGGTGACTTGGTGTAATGGTAAAGAAGTTGACCACAACGAATAGATTTAAGCAGTACCATTCATTCACTTAGGGTGTGTGTGTGTAACCTTAAGGGATAAAGATGAACTATAACCTAAAATTGATGTAAAATTGTCACTGTGTCATAATTATGGATAATGTTTGAACAACAACAATGTACACGACTCCACATCTAGGGTCTAAAGTGGGTTCATGTCAAAGAGTGATATACATCGCTATCACTATGAGAATAACTTATGACAGTTACATAACACTATATAATATTCTTATGGCGGGTCCATCTATTATAATATTACTCTTAATATTTATACTTATGTGAAAACTTGACATCTCATATCCATGATCCGTGAAATATGGTCATCAGTCTACCCACATAATAGTCTCTATGATTTAGTGTTATCCCAGTTCACAATAAACTTGACTGCTCATACTTTAAGAATATCATCCTTGTGTTTAACGAGGTCTCATGGTTAAGTCATACTTAATGTTCAATTAAACTGCCTAGCTATTCTTGTAACTTTATTGCTTGAAAAACAAAGATAATGAAGAAATGCCTTGTTATTATTAATAATAAATAATTCGATACAAGTACCAATTTCAAAAAACATTTATTGACATCTAGGGTTTACATCGACATAATCATGAATAGATAATCTACGATCATATATTTGTTAGATGTGATTTTTGAATGCATTAAGGCCAACACCCATATTTATAACAAAAGATGATAACTTCAATGGCCATGCATGTTTGCCATATGTCATGGGTTAGTAACCGTCTTTGGCACCTCATAGATGTCTGGCTTTGCTTCAATGTGTATAAGTCCTGATTATAACCGTTTTGGTCGTCGATAACTTCTCTTATTCTTCATTGCTTGCTGCTTTTTATTTATGTGCTAAATCCACAAACCTTATCCTTCACCTCACATGCACTTAATTACTCCTTTCATTTTTATTTATTAATGCAAATATAACTACATTTTTTTACAAGAGAAAAAAATACATGGTTGGGTAGAATCATAAAGACTGCAAATCACAGAGACAAAAAAAAGATAAAAAGTACTATCTCAAAATATTCAGATAAAAAACTGGAAAACCGCCGCTCAATAAAACGGTGAACTGGAATTTATCAATCAATTTTTTTTAGGGAAGGAATTTATCAATAAATTGTTCAACATTTATTTCCCTACCAAAGAACACCACGTGCTCTTTTGACTCTCTATCTATATGAAAATACGTTCTTTTAGCCCTATATGATTAGGGAAATATTGTTCGTTTGCCCCCGTATATTTATAAATTGTTGTGATTTTGGCCCCCTGGTTTGGGACACGTGGTGTCCTCTAAATACTCTTCTGTTATGCTGGTAAAACCTACTGAAAATGACTGAAAAACATGCTAACAATAACGTAAGATGATTCATGTTTGTATGTGAATTAAAAAAATTCCTATGTCTCACATCGGGTAGATTACACACAATACTAGTGTTTATATAGTAAAGGTATTATTTTTAAGATCCAAAACATTAAATTTATATATTATATTTTTTTGAATTTATTGTTTCGGTACATGTTATCGCCACATAAGTAATTTGTACACGGCAACATACGTTTAGAACATGCCAGAACATGTTGAACCCACACCTATGTGCGCCCTCCCTAAGACAACTCTCATATCGAGTGCTTATTTATGAGGCAAGATAAAGCCATCGATTTTGTAACTAATAGTAACCATTGGATTTGTAACTTATCTTTGCCTCTTCACTTATAAATAGAGATCTTCTTCCTCACTTATACTCACACCAAAAGTTTTGTTGAATTGTCAAATAACTTTTCTCTCTTCTTCCTCATTCAAATTATGTTGACAAGCTATAATTTTCCACTCCTTTTTTTCCCCTTTCTTTCTATCCTTTCGGATTTAAGGGGTGTTTATAAGACCATAGTAATTTTGAGTTATAAAGTCCATTCATAGTTAAGAGTATTCTTAAGATCATAGTTCTTGTAACTTCCCAATTTTTAGGATATTATTATTTTAATTGCTTATTATTCAATTGTTTGTTTGATGTGTGTGAATTGTTTGGTTAGTTAGTTTTTATTAGAGAATGAGGAATTAAGGGGGTATATGTCGATAATTTGAGAGCGAAGGGCATTTTAGTAATTTAGAAGTGAATGATTATTTAATGAGTTTAGTAGTAACTTTTAGGAATTAATAGAATAGAAGTAAATAGTAAAAATGGGGTTTAAGTGAAGTAAATATGTAGTATTATTTTTAGGAGAAAGAATAATGACTAAGCCCAATAAGAGATAAGTGAACCAAACCCAATTAATGTGGATATATAAGAGTGATAGTCTTCACATTTTAGGGTTAAGAAATCGTTTGGAAAGTTTTACAAATAGAGGCACAAGATAGAGAATAGAGCAAGATAAAAGAGAAATAAGATCTAAAGGGAGAAAGAGGAGAAAAATTGGAGGACTAAAGTGAAGAGGTAGATTGAAGCTTAGGAGGCTAGATTATTGGATTAAGAGGTAAGAGGGAAGGTTATTTTCACCATCTAGAGTTTATGAGCAATTGTGTGGTTGTGGATTATGCGTGTTCTTGCATCTTCATGAAAATGTTGCTGATTTAAGATGAAATTTGTGCTCCTACTTTGTGGTTATTTTGAATATGTGAAAAGTGATAAAAACATGTTGCATGAAAATCCATTTTTGGTTATGATAAGTTGGTGATTATGAGTTTTTAGCTTAATTAAATGAAAATCATGAAGTTGTTGATAAATGATGTTAAATTTATGTTCTATCTTTTTGTTATGACATTGAGTATGTGTATGTGGTGGAATTATATTGTTGTTGTTGTTTCTATGTTTGAGTGTGAGTTGTTATGCGAAAAATGAGTTTTTGAAGTGATAAGTTGTAATAGATGATAATCATTTTAACTGATGTTAAAAACGTGTGGAATTAAGTTGGTTATGGTGAAGTTATTGAATAAGTGATTAGATATAAGTGGTTTAAGGTTTGAGACGAATTTGATGTGAATTGGATCGAAAAATGGTGTTGAAAACAGTATTTTCCATGAAAAAATGAAAAATGCAAAATCTCTGTCCTGTCAGAAATGCACGACTGTGTACCCATGTGGTACGGACCTTGCATGTGGTTTTCACCTAGGGAGCACGACTGTGCTCCCCTATCGCACGACCGCACGCCCCTTCAGTGTAGGGGAAACTCATTTTTTTTTACTTTTGAGGTATCCAATGCATGTGAATAAGTCCCAAATGCCTAAACTTGATTAGTATGAGCATTAATTGGATGTGTAGGAGTAATTAACCTAACTTATGGTGGATGTAGATTTGGCCTATGTGAAATGTGTGAAAATAAACGAACTTTGTGAACAATGGAAAATAGACGAACTTAGTGAATTGATGAATTATGAATTGTAATTGGTAATATTATGATGATAATGTGATGAATAATAGTTGAATTGGTTAATGATATGTGTTGAAATATTGATTAACCAAGTGAAAGTGACAAATTGTCTAGAATGCAAATTTGGATTTATACGAAGAAGATATGTTGTTTCAATGATGTGATAAATATTGTAACGATGGTGATGTTATTTTGATGCTGAAATGACAATGATGATATAGTGACGTTAAACATGATGATGATGATGATGTCGAATAGTGACGGC
>Ga0228710_1006304_pt1 | contig 18075 bp, 10 predicted proteins | sample MedpolnodulmetaG_FD_177995 | JGI IMG/M metagenome (GOLD analysis project Ga0228710, IMG submission 177995) | Root nodule microbial communities from Medicago polymorpha collected in Santa Monica, California, United States - pink nodules | ecosystem: Host-associated > Plants > Roots > Nodule...
GACACATTTAATAGCACGAGGTTCAAGTTTTCCTATTTGTTTGTGTTCATGGACAAATGCAGTGCATCCGAATATTTTTAGAGGCAAATTGTCTGAAATAAGGGCTGTTGGAAAGAATTTTAAAAAGGTTTCGAGAGGAGTCTTAGGGTCCGTTTGATGGTTAGGATAGGGAGACAGGATATGATACATTAATCATATCCTGCTGAAATCTCATGTTTGATGCACCAAAGGGATAGGATAAAATAAACCATTTTCCTATCCTATCCCAACTTTCCTTTGTAATTTCTATCCTAAGTATAAGCTGGGTTAGAAATTATCCTGATGAGATTAGAAGATCATTCCTTATTTATTATCTTGATATTCTGCCATTTTTACAATATTTAATTAATGATGAGAACAATTTTTTCATTTAATTATAATGATATCATGTTTGTTATCATGTGTGCATCAAACAAATGATAGGATTAATGTTTATCATGTCCTTATCATATCCTATCTCTATCCAGCTTTATATCATATCCTGCCTCTATCATATCCTGACCATCAAACGGGCCCTTAAGGTTTAAAACACGAGATGGCATATGATTTATTAAATGTGCAGCAGTTAAAACAGCCTCACCCCATAAGTATTTTGGAACTTTAGTGGAAAAAAGTAAGGCTCTAGCCACTTCAAGAAGATGCCTATTTTTCCTCTCTGCGATTCCATTTTGTTGGGGTGAGTTAACACATGTACTTTGATGAACTATCCCATTTTCCATAAAAAAGTTCCCTAAAACTGTGTTAAAATATTCAGTTCCATTGCCAGTTCTGAAAACTTGTATAGTGGAATTAAACTGGGTATGCACTAATTTAATAAAATTCTTGACAATTTGTCCTATCTCTGATTTATCTTTTAATAAATATACCCAACAAAGTCTAGTATGATCATCAGTAAAGGTGATAAACTATCTTTTGTTGGATAAAGAATTAATCCTATTAGGCCCCCAAACATCACTATGAATAATAGAAAAAGGTTTTGAAGGTTTATATGTTTGGGCAGGAAAAGAATTTCGGTGATGTTTTGCAAGTTCACAAATTTCACATTGGAAAGAAGAAAAATCTTTATCAACAAACAATTTTGGAAATACAGTTTTTAAATATTTGAAACTTGGGTGACCCAATCTTAAATGCCACAACATAACATCATCCTTATTATTTGAAACAAAAAAGGATTCAGAGAAAGAACTTATTTGTCCAAGTTGATGTCCAGTTTCAAGTTCATCTTCAAGGTAGTAGAGTCCTCCATTCTGCTTAGCACTGCCAATCGTCTTCCCTGAGATTGAATCCTGGAACAAACAATGAGTATCAAAAAAATGAGTTTGACACCTTTTATCCCGGATTAATTTACTGACAGACAATAGGTTATACGACAAATTTGGGACATGTAAAACATCTTGAAGAGTTAATAACGGAGAAATAATGACAGGACCTTTTCCTGCCACGGCTGAAAGAGAACCATCGGCAATCTTAATTTTAAAATTACCTGCACAAGGACTATATGAAGAAAACAAACTAGACTCTCCTGTCATATGATCGGTAGCACCTGAATCAACAATCCAAGTACGACTTGGTTTGACACTAAGAAGGGCTGACTCTAAAAAATTACCTTTTTGGGCAATGGAACCAAAAGAAAACACAGGGGAAGTAGTTTGAGACTCAAGAAGATTGTACAGTTGTTCATTGGTGGACGGAAGTGAGTTTGAGGAAGACTGTTGCCCTTGATCAGAACTATCTTGGAGTGCAAGACCTTCGGTTGATGAGTTGAAAATTGTCTTACCCATCACCACCCTTTGCCGCGCCTTCTCTCTTCTGGTCTTAGATTTATTCATCCCTTGTTTTTTCACTTTTTTATCCGACTCAAACTGCAAGCTGCGAAATTGAGTTTTTTTCTTCTTCTTCCCGATGAACAGCGCACGTAAACAGTACCGCGCGGATGAACAGTGTCACCGGATGAACAGTACGTGTGAACAGTGTTGCTGGATATCAAAAACCAGAAAGAAAAAAAAGATGCCGTAGAGATGGCGGCTAGGGTTTATGCGGAAGCAAGACCCCCAAAATCGGGAGCTCTGATGCCATGTGGAAAATACTCTATAACTTCAGAGTTATTTATTTCAATGAAAATGGTGCTCCTTTTATAGGAGAGCATACAACTAATCATCTCCTTAATCTAAGGAGTGACATAAGGAAAAATAAACAACTATTAAAAAATAGAATAACAATAAAAGGAAATATTATATATTTCAACATCACTGACTGCTGTTCATCCTTTAGTTATGCTAGCTACTTTTCGAAAGAATTTTTCTATCAATAATGAGAAGTGTTTTTGTCGAATACACTTCAGACCACTTTTTGTAGTCATCATTAATGTTGGAAAGGATATGGAGTTCGAATTGAGGCTTTATGGACGTTTTCATATTCTGTTTTTTTTTTGTTATGACAAAAGATTTGTTATTTTGTTATTTTTATAGCTGTGAAAGTCTTTTGCTTTCATGCATTATGATTTGTGATTTATATAATTTCATACTGAACTATTTGCATTATCTTGAGTACATCTCGTGCACAAGTCTTCTCTGTTTATTTCAATAAAATCTTTTGGCTTAAAATATATGCGTGTGTGTGTGTGTGTTGTGTGTGTGTGTGTGTGTATTTGAAGATATATTCCTTTAGTAGTTTTGTCTTGGTCGTGATTTCATTCTCTGGCAATTTCTACTTCGCAGGCAATTCGTATAAAATATCTGCATCCAGATAGTGAGCTACAAAATTATGCATTGCAAGTTATGGAAATGCTCCGTGCTGAAACTTCCGTTGATGCCCATGCATTGGTATTTTTTTCAATCATATGTTCTTTTTATTTGTTTTATGATGTGCATTTTATTGAGATAAAATGGCAGAGATAAGTGATAGAATACTGTGTATGGGTCCTAATATTCAATCAGGGGAAGATGCTAGCAGGCCTTTGATTAAAGCAAACTGCTAGAATTTTCAGCCACTGGTTTCCTTTAAGATTTCTAGTTTTGTAAACTGTTAACTAGAGCATCTTAATCTTGCTGCAGGCATGCGTTCTTTATATCCTTCGTGTTGGTGTAACAGATCAAATGACAGAGCCTACTCAGAGGGATTTTTTGCTTTTTCTAGGAAAGCAGGTCAGTTTTCTTATGCCCTTCTTGCTTTGATTTCTTTTCAATGATGTGCACTGAATCATTTACCCCCCTACCTTCTTTTCCCACATTTTGGCATATAGATCCAGTCACCTGAAGCTGGTCCTTCCATGATGGTGGCAGCCTTACGAACAGTGTCATATACTCTGAAGACTTTGGGAGAGGTGATGATATTTAGGTGCTATTGTAAAAGAAGGAAGTATCGATGGGATGTCTCAAGGTGTGCTTATCTCAATTTTTCTTTTTGCAGGTTCCCTTTGAATTTAAGGAAGTTCTTGACAACACTGTAGTTGCTGCAGTATCGCATTCGTCGAAGCTGGTAAGCTCGTGATAGTGTGCATACACACATACATGCATCTATACATATATTCATATTATTTATGTACTTAATTTTGGATTTTATTCTTACTTTGGTTTAACATGTCATCTTCCTCGTTCTATTGGTAGAAATAATAAAAAGTAGAGATGATATGGCCTTGTAGATAGTTTCTTCAATGAAAATGTAGAGAGAAACATGATGATTAGAACACAGTTAGAATGACTATCTCTGGAAGATAAATGAAAACTCCTATTTTTTTTTTTAGTTCTGTATATTCTTATTTCAAGGTGTTTGAGATTTAACTGTGCTCCTTTTTCCAAATTATGGGTTTTCTTTTCTTAATTATTCAAAATGAAATATGTGTTCTAATATATCGAATAGGAACATTCGATGTTGCTTGATGGCGGTAAAAATTGAAAAAACTCATTTGGGAGAAGGCATTAAGGAAAGTTGGAGGAGGTGCTTGTGTATGTAATTTTATTAGGATGATGGTCGAGTGGAATCAGAAATATAAACAAAATACACAGCTTCTTTGATTAGTTGTTCAGTATAATTTAGTTTTTGTTGCTTCCATTTTTTAATAAAATATTTAATTTAACCACAGCGTAGACATTTTGTATACCTTAAGCTCCAGTGGTTATATGGGACCATGTGTGTTTACTAGATATATAAATAAAATAAATATACCAGGTATGTACCCAACAGTGATTTTAACCCTACATAATCAAAGCACTTTTAGATGACTAGCTCCTTGACAGTTGATTTTAATTCCGCAGTTGGGAGCTTCTAGTTTTCACTTAATGATTCTAGAAGCAATCTGAAATTCTTAAAAATGGACGCTTTTAATTTTGTTGCATGCCTTTATCCAATTTGAAATACTTTTGCTGAATACTTTTTTGTGCTGAATATGGAATCAGGGCATAATTCTTATTTCCAGGCTTTCATGTCTTGTCTCGTTGTTATATCTTTTTGAAATTGGTATATTGTTAGGTTCGGATTGAGGCTGCTTTAGCATTACGTGCATTGGCTGAAGTTGATCCAACTTGTGTCAGTGGTTTAACTTCATATGGGGTGACCAATCTTACTGCTTTAAGAGAGAGTGTTTCTTTTGAAAAGGTAAATTCTTCAAACTTCATGATAAATTATATTGCATCCTTTATTGTTGTTGATAAAATAGTTTGGATTAACAATAATTTGAAAAGAGTAGAACAAAAGATGAAGAAAGAGGAATCCTCCATAGCAGTGGCACTACAAAGATACATAAAAAAGATAGAAAACATGCAATGATAACTAAATTTGTAATTGATTAGCCAAAATCTTGTTCACTCCATATCATTTTGCAAAATATTCATTTCTGTGATTTGACCATCAAGTCTGTGCTTACCCAATTTAGATAAGAGGACTTTGTTAAGAAACAATCTGAAAGTCGATTATAAGTGGGGGCAATCCTCACCTCACAAGACGGTTTTGTGGGGTTGTGTTAGGCCCAACCACGATTTCTAAGACTCCTGTATCCGAGGGCTGCACATATGCTCTTACCCAGTGTTTCCAGTCTACACGTTCCTAGCTACAACAAACATAACCGCAACAATGGTTTTTCCACTTTTCCTAGTTTTTGTGTGACCCTTCACCTTTCCATTCTTTCGGTGTTCCTCTCCCTTTTCTTTTGGTGCGCATTAGGAGATGCTCCTTCCATCATCCAGTCACGCAACACTAGGTCAAGGTTATAGTTCAGAGAACGACCGCATATGCCTAGGGTTTTGCTGGCGAAGAAGAATGGAATATATTACACAGAGGGTCCACGTCCACCATATTTTCAAATATTTTGTAGGCAAATAATTTAGTGAAACTTTTTTGTGGGGAGATTAAAAACAAGTTTCAGGTCTTCAACTGGTGGTTTTCTATAAATTTTCATTTTTTGAACTGACGTTCATACTTTGTCTGCAGGGTAGCAATTTACAGTTTGAGCTCGATTCCTTGCATGGGCAGGCTACCGTCTTGGCTGCTTTAGTATCTATTTCACCAAAATTACCTCTTGGCTACCCAGCAAGGTTGATTGTTTCTCCTCCCCCTAGTTTTCTTGAAATCATGTTTTCTATTTTTTCATTTCATACCTATTATAATATGCATTTTTTGTTTTACTCTGGTCCTTATGCTAGATGACAACAGAAGAACTGTCGTTTATGCAGTTCAATGCTTGCTTGATTTTCTATACTGACGTGTAGTAATTTGTTATATAACCAGGCTTCCCAGATTAGTGTATGAGGTTTCAAAGAAAATGCTGATAGAATATAGTCGGAATCCATTGGCAGCGACAGTTGAAAAAGAAGCTGGATGGTTGCTTTTATCATCTTTATTGGTTTCTTTACCAAAGGAGGTACTAAGTTGTTGATAGTCAGGGTTTTTCTTAAGCTATAATTGTTACGCAACTAGAAAAATGAATGGTGAAGGAAAGGGTGTGAAAATAATATTTGACATCAGCATTCAAGTAGCCTTAGTATTTCATAATAATGTTAAGTGGAAGAATCAACTATGTAAAGGGAGTTAGTCTTTGTGGCTCCGAAATAAGGCATAGTATTTCCAAATCTTTTCAAGCCCTTATCTAACTTCTGTAGCTATCTATCCTCTTGAAACTATGACAGGGAATTTGTAAGCGTGTTTTCTAGGACATGATAATATGAATTGTGAAAATTATTATTAGGACTGCATTTGGTTATACTCCCTATAATTTTTTTAAGCGAAAGTCTCATGTCTTAGGGTTTTTCCTTGCCCGCAGGAGCTTGAAGAGGATGTCTTTGATATTCTTGCATTGTGGGCTACACTCTTTACGGGGAATCCAGAAAATGAAGTTACAAAAACTGATGATTTAATGTCAAGGATATAGTAAGTACATCTCAAGCAGTATTAATCTTTATTGATCCTGCAATGCTTATTGGCATCCAGTATAGTTTCCGTAACCAAGTTTCGATTTTTTCCCTTCTATGAACCGAACTATTTGCATTCATGTAGTGAAAATCATTGTTAATGGAACACAGAGAGAAAATAGTTTTTATTCTCATGCATAATACCAAAGGAATACTTCTCATAATATAGGACTAGAATCGGAAAGGGAATCAGATATTTGGAGACTCTAATTATAATGATTATCTCCTCACAACATTAAGGAATCAATGTAATGATATTTTTGGAACAATTACATTAAATATGGATAGCTAAGTTGACTTTTGTTTATATTTGAGTCCAATAAATGCATGCACTTGTTGCTTATAATTGAAGCGGGAGGGAGTAATAATCAATCCGAGTGAAAAGTGATTAAGAGTGAGTCCAATAAATGCATGCACTTGTTGCTTTGATTTTAATTTATTATATTTTTGTTTTGCCTAAAAAACAAAAGATTAAGAGTAAAAAAATAAAAATGATATAATTAACTCTATTTGTTCTCACTGTAAAACTCGATATAGGATTTTGAGGATTGTTGAGGATTTTTTTAATGTGTTCCTTCATCTGATCATTCTGATTTGGGTTAAATATGTTTTTGGTCCCTATAAATATACCAACTTTTCGTTTTAGTCCCTCTAAAATTTTCCTTTAACTTTTAGTCCCTATAAAATTTTCAATCATTACTTTTGGTCCCTCCTTTAAAGTAAACTCATATGTAGAATTCATATTTTTAAATAAAATTTTGCAGAAAAATGTATAATATTATAAGGATCTCTCTAAAAAAAAATTAGAATTTTTTACCAAAACATGAATTAAATATGAATTTATATATTTTTTGTGGTAAAAAATTCATATTTAATTAATGTTTTGTTAAAAAAATCTAATTTTTTTTGGAGTGATTTTTACAATATTCTATACATTTCTGCACAATTTCATTAAAGACCAAAAGTAGTGATTGAAAATATTATAGGGACTAAAAGTTGAAGGAAAATTTTAGAGGGACTAAAACGAAAAGTTGACATATTTATATGGACCAAAAACATAATTAACCCTTCTGATTTTTACCTTTTTCTATCTTGATATGTTATTCCATTATAGGAAAGAAAAATAATTCATGTAGTATTTACTATTACTGTTAAACGAACACAGTCTTACAGTCAAGATAGGGTCCACAGCCACAGGCTTCTTATCATTTAGATTTCATTAACATTAAAACATTCTAAACATAGTTCATTTTTTCTAGACGTGTTCTGTCTTGAATAATAATTAAGAAGCAATTCTGATTGTGCATTCATGCTCTGCTCTTGAATTTTGCAGCGTATGGTCTGCAGCTGTTCATGCACTCACAGCGTTTATAAAATGCTTTATATCTTCTGATGTTAAGAATGACGGAGTTCTACTTCAACCAGTTCTTGTATACCTTAACAGGTATGTGCTGTTTTATTCATGGTTGTAACTTCATTTGACATTTGATAATAATTACTGACCTATGTGGAAAACAGTGCATTATCTTACATATCGGCATTAAAAGCCAAGGAACTTCCGCATGTGAAGCCTGCAGTGGATACTTTCATCATCAAAACTTTAATAGCTTATCAATCTCTCCCAGATCCCGTGTCATTTAAAAATGACCACCCTCAGATTATTCAACTATGTACATTTCCATTCAGGTAGTGTTTTTATTTTTCTGTCATTTACTATTTTAATGGGTTTGACTTCATTTACCAATACATGAAAATGGTGTTCCAATTTTCTTTAGTTCATTGAGTAATGATCCTCATAAATGTCATATAACTGATGTTTTGAACTTGTAAAAAATAATGTAACAATGCCTTTCTCTTCATTCAAAATTTGCTAACTGATGTTGTTTTAAGGATTTTTCTGTTTTGGATGATTTGGTTTTTGGTAAAAAAGATGAAATAACGATGAATTAAATGTATGGAGTCATCTTCAACAAATATAAAAACACAAAAACAAATAGGTAAAAAATAGAATGCTGCTCAGTTCCTCATAATTTTTGTACAATTAATGGAAAAATAAATTTCAGAAGAGAAATGAGGAGATAAATTACTGTCTGAGAAGAAATAAGATTTTTCCTAAGCCCAAAACTACATATATATCTCAAGTGCTTTAAGGATAAAAGGGTGATCCAGTGCACAAGGCTCCCACTAGGTGGGGGTCCAGAGAGGATACATGTACACAGCCTTACCCCCGCAAGCGGAGAGGTTGTTTTCATGATTTTATCCTGTGACCTCCAGGTAATAAGGTGGAAGCCCTTGCACCAAGGCTCACCTTCTACCTAAAGCGCGTAAAGATAAAGGACGTAAACTTTTTTCCAATTTTTATGCTTTTCAGAAATGTCTACTCCGTTGAAGAAATGTCCTTAAAATTGTTGCCTTTTTACTCCAACCAGATAAAGCTGAATACAAATTACACTTTGTAAACGATTCTCTAGGCCATCATCACATCTTTGTTGTCATTCCTGGACTATATAAATTGATACGCGACAATGAGAAGTTAAATCCTTCATAGTTTGATGAAAATAAATACCCAAAGAAAATACTCTTTTAGAAAGCTTGATGCTGAAGGAACTAGGGTTGTATGAAAAATTGAGTACCGTGTTAACTCGTAATAAATTAAGGAAATGTCACAAAAACAAGGAGGAAATTCCGCTTAACATTTTTCTTTCACTTATAAACACACACTTTTTCAGGTCATATCACATCCACTGTAGAACTCTTACAGTTTCCTTTTATTTACTTCATTCACGTAACAATTGATTAGACTGTTAAATCTTTGTTGATTGATCTGCGTATTTGTTATTGCTTGTTTGAATAAGACATGCTTCAGAATGTGAAGAAAGTTCGTGTTTGAGGATGCTGTTAGACAAGAGAGATGCATGGTTGGGTCCGTGGATTCCCGGAAGGTCTCTATTTGACTGTTATACAATTATGTTTTGAAGTATTTTTTCCTAATTATTAGGGTGAATTTTAATGAACCCTTGGTGTTAGATGAAATTCCAACCGGCTTATCTTACCTTTATATTTATATTAAACAAGGGATTGGTTTGAGGATGAACTCCGAGCTTTTCAAGGTGGAAAAGATGGCCTTATGCCTTGTGTATGGGAGAACGAAATTTCTAGCTTTCCTCAGGTATTATTTACTTTGGATAAATTTAAAATATGGAACTATTGGCAAAAATTATATCCAGTTCAGGAACAATCTACTACTACATGTGTAGTTAACAATATCCAAATGGTAGTATTTTTTATTGCATTATTTGTGTTTTGACAATAATTGTTCAGTCATCTATTACTCATTTAGTTAGACTAGTTAATTACTGAAAGGAGAGCATTAATAGGAAGAAGAGAGTAGATGGGAATCAATTGATATTGACTAGGAAATACGTCGTGGTAAATCATCGCGGTTAGGATCACAGAAGCTTGGTAATCTCTTGAATATGCGATAAGATTGGTGTAATATATTACACTGCAATCACATACAGACACGATCCAGACACCGATTCAGCACTGATATCCTGCCAATAAATCATAGGATTCTACAGTTCTACAAGTAAACTTGTTATCTTTACAACAATGCTAATTGCTGTTGAAGCCAAATAATCATTCTATTCTAACCAATAAAGGCTTCGCTAGCCAAACTTAATATCTATTCTAGTTCTAAATTACACCAAGTATATGCTGATAACTTGATATACTTTGAGAGTCAAGAATGTCTCTTGCTTGTTTGAGGACACAATGACGAATTATCGGTAAGATGGTTTGGCATTGTGAGGAGAATTCATAGATGGAGGATAGTATGATAAATATATGTGGTGATGGACTATGAAAGACTATTAGGAGAAATCATTTTAAAAGGCCTTATTCAGAATTTGTCACTTGGTGAAAACATGGTATTTAACGGAACAAAATGATGTCATTTGATCTATGTAGCCAATCTCATAGGGAATGTGCTTTGTTATTATTGTACAATATAAGTTAGAATTTCTTTGTAGTTTCATTAGTACATTTTGATTTGTTTATCCAGCTCATTTCATATATCCTTTTCCATGCAATGTTGTTTTAGTTGTTATTGTTTTTATCATGATTATTGGATGTGTTTCCATTTGCTAACAACTTAAATTTAACCTTGAAGCCGGAGACAATAAGCAAGACTTTGGTGAACCAGATGCTTCTTTTCTTTGGGATCATATTTTCCTCTCAGGTAGAGCATCATACAACCTCATTATATTGTTGTAGAGTTCAGTCAGTGATTGCTTGTTCCTGTTGAAATAAATTGGTAATTTATAATATCTCAGGATAGTGGTGGCATGCTGTCCCTCCTTGGTGTTATTGAGCAGTGTCTGAAAGCTGGGAAAAAACAACACTGGCGCACATCTAGTATCACCAATATTTGTGTGGGCTTACTTGCAGGCTTTAAGGTTCTGTTTATCCTTCTAATGTATTATCCAAGTTCCTTGTGTCGATCTCACCGAATATTAATATACGGATTTCATTATCCTTTCCAGTCTTTGCTTTCTTTTCGACCACAAACATTAGGACAAGACATTTTGGGCTTGGTGCAATCTATTTTTCAGGTAGGACACTTTTAACGAACACTATCACTCACACATTTAATTATTTGTCAACACTAATTTTTGCTACTCCTTGTTTGCCAAATTTTGAATGGAAGAATATTTTGGTGGAGGGAGACATTTGTGCATCGCAGCGTAGAGCATCATGTGAAGTTCTTGGATATTTAGCTCGATTTGGAAATGATATCTTCACTGCTAGAATGGCAAGTTTTTTAGTCTGCTTCTCAAACTGCATGTTAATTCCACTGAACTGTGATTACCTAAAACAATTTTTTTTCCTCTTCCACACACACTCATATATAGCTTCTTATGTTTTGTCTGTGCTATTTAGTGCTTTCATTTCTGATTTCTTTTTTCATCATTGATGGTGGCTTGCAGACTAGATCACTACTTGGTGACCTAAATGGAGTAACTGATTCCTACTATGCTGGATCAATTGCTTTGGCACTTGGCTGCATTCATCGCAGGTCACTGGTCAATAGTTTGCATGTTTATTTCATCAATTTGTCAAACCCCACCCCCTCCAAACCAAGATATCTTCCTTCCACTCAGAATTACTGATAAGTTTTAATTTGTTTGATTTAGCTCGTCTGTTTTGTATCTCAAATTCGTCATTAGCTATAAAGGATACATGTTTGACTGGTTTAAGAGAAGATAATATATTATGTTGAGTTTTATATTTTCGAGTATAGTTCCCACCAAGGATGATGAAGTGGGGGTTTTTAAATTAAAAAAATTTGCTAAGAAAGAAGAGATATACAAAGAGAGGAGGATAAGAAATCCTTCACAAGATTAAAAGTTCAATGAAGCTTGTTGAGAATCACAATTACAAACAAGAGAATATTATATATTGTAGCAGTATAGTAGTTCTAACAACCCTCTTCAAGCTATATAAATTATATGAACCTAGCTCTTTACATATATAACCAATTCGAGGACATCTGCCAATCATGCTGTCTCAGGATACGATCTTCTCCCGAATGAAATGACAGTCTATCTCAATGTATTTTCTACTATCTCATGGAATGCTGGATTTGAGAGGTTGATTGCTTGGTTATCCACAATGAGCATCATCCATGAAACACACCCAAACCTCTGTTCTTTAAGCAACTGTTTGAGCCATTTTAGTTTATAAGTAGGTGAAACCATTTTTTCTGCACTGGATTTTGCTACAAGATTTTGTTTCTTGGTCTTCCAAGAGATATAATAAATATTTGTGGAAATTGTTACGTGATAAACTTGGGGCCCGTTTGGATTAGCTTATTTTAGAGCTTATATAAAACAGCTTATGCAAATAAATAAGTTTTTATGTACTATTTATAAGTTTTTAAGGTAGTTTATGAAAAACCCGTTTATGAAGATACAATTTTTGTTAGTGAGAGTTTATAAATTAAAATAAAAGCTTATTTATTTACATAAGCTATTTTTCATAAGCTCAAACCAAACGGGGCCTTGGTTAGCTATTGAAATATAATAAAAAGAGTGGTTGTTATTATTAATAATAATCATAACAGTGGAAATAAGAAAGTTTACACTTTTATTGTGGCTTCTTTACAGAATTTGTGCTCCAGTTCATGAAATGATTTAATTCAGCGTAGGATTAGACTACAAAAACCATATTGGTTCCAATAGAGGGTTTACACTTTACAGTGTTGTTACTTGTTGAACCCTTTCTGTTGCAATATTCTTGTACATTTATAATCTCAGCTTAGATATTTGGCTGAGCAGATTGATGAATATTCCAGACTTAAACGACAAATTGTATATTTTACTTCTTTTTCCTATAACTCTATACATGTCTTGACAGTTTTTGTCATGTATATCTTGCTGCAGTGCAGGAGGGATTGCATTGTCAACTTTAGTGCCTGCAACAGTGAACTCTATTTCCTCACTGGCTAAAAGTTTGGTACCTAGTCTGCAGATCTGGTCTATGCATGGGCTTCTGTTAACTATTGAAGCTGCAGGCTTGTCCTTTGTTTCTCATGTCCAGGTATTTCATTTCAAATGCCAGCAGCATCTTGTGATCAGTATATTTCTCACATATAGAACAGATAGTCTGCTTTTCCCTTATTTTAATGAAAATATTTCGTAAGTACCAACAATATGATAGAAACTGGTATCGATATAATAAATTACTGAATAGCAACTATTTACTATTGAACAATCTCTGGAGAAAGGTTCCCAATCAGAGATAGAACATTTTAGGATTCGAGAGACAGTTCAGAGAAAGACCCAGTTCCTACCAAGAATTCGAGAGCCTTGGACCTATTCCTTTCCAAATAGTCACTCAAATATTTTAGGATCCTGAGGATGTCCTGTCTTTCCTTATTTTAGCACAAAAAGAAAGTACACACACTCATAGTGCTATGAAATGTCTCTAATTGATTCATCTGAGCTAGTGATGTCAGCTTTTATTTTTATTGATTATTACAATAATCATGTTTCTTAAACACTGAAAGCCCTTCGTATCCTTTATCAAGAAAAGAAAGAAGGAAAAAAAAACCTTGTATTTCATACAAATTTACATGGACATGGCTCGGAAAATTTGTGCCGATGTTGCCACCTCCTTATGTATTATAGTTTATTTTTGCATTCTACATCCTTCATACATTAATCTATCTTTTTGCACCCAAAAATCAAGAGAAAAATGAAGGAAAAGAAGGGAAAATGTTTGCTGTTTTTTTGTTAATCTGACAGAGTACCTAATCTTATCCCGTAATATTATCTTTGATATGATTTTATTTATTGTCTTTATTTTTCTTCACAGGCAACCCTATCTCTTGCAATGGAAATTCTTTTATCTGATGAGAATGGTTTGGCAGACGTTCAGCAGGGTGTTGGCCGTCTTATAAATGCTATAGTTGCTGTTCTTGGTCCTGAGCTTGTGCCAGGAAGCATCTTTTTCTCACGCTCCAAGGTAGATTTTTTTCGAACTATTTCAATATAAGAAACACATAAGAAAGAGAAGATGATTGTAAATAATTTGGAAGACGGAAAAGTATTAATAAAGTAAAATTAAAACAGTAATTAGGCAAAGCTATCCAAATTCTCATCATGTCTGTTTGGTAAGCTCCCATAAAAGACCATGAGCATTAGGCACTCCAACCATACTGTAAAGTTGTGCATATATTTCTCGTTGTCACAAAACTTTGACTTTTCACTTCTACCAGAACCATTATGTTAAATCTATTCATAATAAAATGTTCACATCACCTAGGGCATTCTGTTTTTAAAAATAAAATGTAAACTTCATACATTGTTTTTCCTTTTCAGTCTGCCATTGCTGAGATAAGCTGCTGGCAAGAAACTTCAACAATGCTTGAGTATGTTTCTTAACTCCATGTTTTATCATATAATTAACATTTTCTCATAGCCATCAGGTCTTTTGCTTTTGGGAAGTCTTTTTCAGTTAAGCTTTGCCTTTCTGATGATTATCGGTAGTTTTGCTTGTTATACTGCAGGAGTGCACGCTTCACTCAACAACTTGTTCTTTTTGCACCGAAAGCTGTTTCTGTGCACTCCCATGTGCAGACTCTTCTCTCTACATTGTCATCAAGACAGGTTTTTTCCTTCATATTTTCCGTTATTGGTAAAATTTGTTATTTACGCTTTTCAACTAACTCTTTTTCTTGATGCAGCCAACTTTACGTCTTCTTGCCGTGTCTACTCTAAGACATCTAATTGAGAAAGATCCGGTTGGTTTCTAACCCTGAAAGGATTTTCAATATAGATATATTAGTGTATATTATTTTTGTGCTGAAAGCTGGTTTTAAACTTTACAGGCTACTGTTATTGTTGAGCAGATTGAAGAAAACTTGTTCTTTATGTTGGATGAGGAAACTGATTCAGAGTACGTGAATAAGAAAAAGAAAAAAAAGATTTCTTACTCTTACCTGCTGATTAGTGCTTGCGTTGCTGAGCCTGAAACCCTTGTCTTTTATTATTAGTAACATGAAATTATTTTAGGTTATTGGCAATACATATTTTTTGTATCTTTATTCTCTTTTAATATATAAGCATTTATAATAGAGACCCAGAGATGTCATAAGCAATACAGATAGGTATATGCCATTCTCCTAGAGAAGTCATCAAAGAAAATACAAGTTAAAAACTATAACAGTTAGATCTCTAACATACATGACCCCTTGGAAAATCTCATGTTAAATGTGGATTAAAACAAAAACTTAAACTCGCCCATAGAGGCATTTGTTTCAACGTATGTGATTGCATTCCTAGGAATAACATTCCCAGAAATGCAATGGTTACTAATGTTATTCCAGTTAGGAATGAGCTAAGTATTTGGTTAGCATTATACTATGTATTTAGAAATATTTTTCAAAATTTTATGGTGTAGAGAGAAGACATCTAGATGTTGTAGTACGAAGAGTAGATCAGATAAAGGAGAGTCAGATCAAAAGAGGTAGAGGAAGACCTAGAAAAATTATGAGAGAAACTATTAGGAAATATTTAGAGGTTAATGAGTTGGATCCAATATGGTTTAGGATAGAACATTATGGCGTAATTTGATCCATGTAGCTGACCCCACTTGGTGGGATAAGGCTTGGTTGTTGTTGTTTCAAAATTTTAGCTATGGTCAACCATAGTTATCATTTATATTTTATTAAAAAATTAGATATTGGCCAACAATAGTAATTGCCATTTGTCTTTTACGATTATGAAGCTTATTTCTTACTTCTTTCATTTGTGCAGAATTGGTAACTTAGTACGAACCACAATTATGCGATTACTCTATGCATCATGTCCTTCTTGTACATCACATTGGATATCAGTATGTCGCAAAGTGGTAAGCTTTCTATTATAAAATGCATATTTTTCTACATGGTTCACTACGTCTAGAAGTTGTACAACAAAAAGACATGAAAACTAATACTTTTTGAGGAAGCAGTATTAGATCCATATGGTAGATGTGAATTTTTCCTTTTTCACATAATATTGTTTGAAATTCAAATATGGAACCAGGAAGATTAAAAAGGCCCGAAAGTAAAAACAAAGAGTGAGAGAAGGCTCTAGAGTGAACCTTATTCTGTGAAAAAGCACGAGATCATATGCTATTCTTCCCCATACAACTGTATGTTATAACGAGAAAATGGACTATACAGTCTGTGGTTTAGCGACACATGAATGCATTGTATATGTTTACAACACGTAAGTTTTCTCGTCAAGCCAGATGTGATATATATAATATGTACCAAGTTCGTTACAAATGCAGCTTAGACCCCCCCTCCCCAAAAAAAAAAAAGAAGACTGATTTTTTTCCTGGTTAATCTATTAAGTTGGCAAAGTTAGTAGTGATGCTTTATAACGAGAACTTTTCAGGGATGAAGAGTTATCAGCTTTTATATGCTTGGTCCTTTTTTGCACATTACATAAGGAAGTTTCAGTGCCCAAAACAACTATGTTACCCGTATAAACTCTGTATATGTTTAAGCATAGTGATATGAACTGGTTTTATAACAAGACAACTAGAAGGAAGCAAACTAGGGGCAAGCTCCAAGTGCAGTATCTAATGTAATTACCTACATTAGAGCAAAAGATGATATCAGAGAAGCAAGAAATGCTTTTGCCCGATGGCTTAAGCCACCACTTCATTACAGAAATGATTCTTTACACATTCTTCTCTCCCCTCAGTAGTCCCCTTTCTCCCGTTCCCCTTCATAACGCTTTCCATAACATTTCACCAAATCTTGACAATGGTTTAATGGGGGATTATCGCAGGTCCTTGCAACATCAACGAGGAGCACTGAAATTAATAACAATGCAGAAAATGAGTTTGCAGATGGTGATTCAAGTTTGAACCTTAATGATGAAGATAATATGGTTTCTGGCTCCAACAGCACGCAGAATTACAAGTTTCAAGCTTCCACCGGTGCAGCTAATAGAGAGAAGTACCTCAGATATAGGACTAGGCTTTTTGCTGCAGAGTATGTATTTCTCAATTATGTAATTTAACTTCAGCTATAAATACATTGAACCTACAATTACTACATCTTTATAAAAAATGATAAAAGTCTATTCTATTTCAAATTTGTATACATTCACCCCATCCTTTTTTACAAATGAAGATAATTAAAAGAGGCTTCTGTCATGTCATATTAATGTATCTAAGGATATGTTTGGATGGAGGGTTTTGGAGGGGAGGGCTTACTTTTCTCTTTTAAATTACAGACTGAAATGTTCATTAAAATCAATTAAGTGAGATTGAAGTATTATATGATCATTTATCACGTTCTTTAACTTTTTTTAAGATACCAAATATATTTTAAAATAGACTTTGCCCTCCAACCCCCCCCCCCTCCCTCATGTCTTGATTTATAGAGTCTGATATTTTCCTTTGCCAATTAAAGAATCTTATTTTTTAGTCTCTGTATTATTGTATGTAATTTGAGTCATTAATTTTACTGTAGATGTTTGAGCCATCTACCAGATGCTGTGGGAAGAAGTCGTGCTCATTTTGACCTCTTTTTGGCAAGGAAAGAACATGCAAGTGGGAAGTCCTCTGGTGATTGGCTAGTTCTCCACTTGCAAGAGTTAATATCACTTGCTTATCAGGTACTGCTGACCAATTAGAATATATGAGCAGTGAATAATTTACCCTTTGTTCTTGTGAAATATTAAAGATGTATTAGAATTAATCATGTTCTTCCCTGTCATTTTTTCTCACATCAGATTAGCACAATTCAGTTTGAGAACATGCAGCCAGTAGGCGTCAGTCTTCTTGGCACTATTGTGGATAAGGTAGTGAAATATGATGGCTGTGCTTATTCTATGCCTGTTCTCCTCTCCCTCTTCATTTTTGATAACTTAATTGCAAAGAGTCTTATGGCATCTATGTTGAAATTTTTGGGGCCTAACTCATCCTTACAAAACCGGCTTGTAAGGTGAGGAATGCCTCCTCGTTATAAACTCTTCTCAAGAGTGCTATCTATCCGATGTGGGACTAAATCCACCCCCTCAAAGCCAACACAATGAAGGTGTTGGAGGCTGCAATGAAGGCTAACCAAAGG
>Ga0228710_1006305_pt1 | contig 18073 bp, 10 predicted proteins | sample MedpolnodulmetaG_FD_177995 | JGI IMG/M metagenome (GOLD analysis project Ga0228710, IMG submission 177995) | Root nodule microbial communities from Medicago polymorpha collected in Santa Monica, California, United States - pink nodules | ecosystem: Host-associated > Plants > Roots > Nodule...
AGCTTCTGTGCATTTTGCTCATTGTAGTCTTTATTGAAATGTTATACAGAATTCATTTAAACATGTCGACAACTAATAATATAATTTGATGCTTATATATGAAAATCGAAACAAACCCGTGCATCGCGCGGGTCAGGGTCTAGTTAGTTTTTATAACTAAGTAGTGTTGGCTTGAGACTTTGGAGTATTCTTCTCTCTAGATCTCCAGTTCGATTCTCTCTGATGTCAATTTTAGTATGCTAGTTTGTCTTCTTCAAATTTTTTTTTTATAACTAATGGTAAATTAGGAATTTTCTAAGTTAGTAAGGCCAAGGAGGTAATGTACCCTTAAACCTATTTATACTTCAACTAAGTGTGGGAAAATTAGATTTTAGTTCCTCCCCTCATTTATCCTCTCCTTTCTCACAATTTCCTTCTCCTTTCACCCTAATTCATCTCATTCTACACCCGCTCATCAAAATGAACTACAAAACCCACATGCAAGAACAACTTTAAGATGGAAAATTCATTCTAGAGCTAGAGGGAGAGTTATGAAGAAGATTGAAAAGCGTTGGAAACAAGATAAGAAGATTTGATGTTGGGTTTCAAAGGGGAAGAAAATTGCATTAAGATGTCATCACTCACTCTTCACCATTCCTCTTCCTTGGTTAATGTGAGTTCTCCTTAAGTTATGATTTGGACCTTAGGGTTCGAAACTAGTAAATTAAAGTTAAGTAATGTTAGTGGATTTTATTGTATGTAATATAGAATTGAAATTAGGGTTGGTGTTTCTTATTTTGTTAATTGCATTTCTAAATTAAGTTGAAGCTTGAAGAGAGAAGAAGTTAGAATGTAGAGATTATAAGAATACCAACCATTATAGAAGTATAAAAGAAAATGAAAATGAAAAACAGAGAGGCACAATATTTGTTCATACCGTTCGACCAATGATGCCTACTTTTGCGATGAGCATCTATAGTTCTGTTTATTTCTATGATGAATTAGGGTTTACAATATTGCTATCAATATATACAATACTAAGATCCAGTATATATATAGTACTAGTGTTACAGTGTCTATAACGCTATGTTAGCTCTTCTCCTCATTCGTCTCATGCCCCTCTTTTGTGTCTATATACGAGTCTTACACAACAATCATCACCTTACCGAATATCAAACCAAGTTGAGACCATGAGACACAATATTTGTTCATTCAATTCGACCAGTGGTGCCTACTTTTGCGATAAGCATCCACAGTTCCATTTATTTCTATGATGAATTAAGGTTTACAGTGATACTATCAATATATACGGTACTAGGATCCAACATATATATATATATATATATATATATATATATATATATATATAGACACACACACAGAGTACAAATTTTACAGTGTTTGCAAGGCTCTGCTAGCTCCGCTCCCTTTTCACCCTTGCCCCTTTTATGTGTCTATATATGAGTTGTACTCAACAATCTTCACCTTCATGAGTATCAAACTCATACGTAGACTTCCTTTATGAATTTACATCCTGGCAACTGGGGAGGTACACCTTCTGCTCAACACTGAGAAACATGCAACAACATAGTACCACTCAGGGTCAGCCTTCTGTTGGTGCAAGCTGCCTATAATATAGTACGTCAAATATTTTAAGGCCTAAAAATTTCATAAGGCCCATTATAAACTTTCTCCTTATAAAAAAAATGGAAATTGCTCTACTCACTTTCAAAATCGCTCATTCCCTTGACCTAGCGGGAGTTAACTCACGTTCGGCATTTTTTAGCGGTAGTTAATTCACGTTGTCACTTTTTAGATAAGTTGAACCAACTTAAAAAGTGATTGAACCAATCTAAAACATGAGTTAAATCACGCTGAAAAAATGTCGAACGTGAGTTATCTCACGCTAAATTAAGAGAATGAATAAAAACGAAAGGAAGAAGAGGAATTTTTTTAAAAAAAAGTTGCTCCTCGTTGGCCCATGTCGATATTTGCGAACCTGCAATGCAAATCTCAGCTCCCATGACCACATTGACATAATGTTAACATTTCAAATATGAAATTCATGGATGCAATATTTGAGACATAGTCAACTAAGCTATTTATATTCACTATTTATCGTTTTTTTAAAGGTTGAATCTAACTTCTAGACTCAAATGTCTCCCATTTAAATTATTTTTTTAACATTAAAAATATCCATTTCAAAATTAAAGAGAAAATTTCAAATATATTTTGAGTGACTTGTATATTGTTAGAATTTGTAAAAGGACATAGAGCATGAGTGACAAAAGAACTGAGAGCATCATTGGTTTTATATTATTATATAGGATGAAATAAAAGTCGGTTTTCTATATTTTTGCCATTGATCTTTATTTATTCGACACTTAACAACTTTGATTTCCAGAAATTCCAGTCCACGTAAGATTTGATCGCATATAGAGAGCTCCTCGTGTAATTCACTTGGATTACCAAAAAATAATTACTCGATCACAAACACAAATAAAATATAGTTATAGAAACACATAAATTGAAAAATTAAATGAGAAAGTAATTGAATGATGTGATTAAATTCTTTCTCATTTGTCCTCGTGAATTTAACTCACTTGGTAATTACAATGGATAATATATGTAAGGACCAAAGTTCAAATCCCGACCACCACAAAAAAAATCCTCTCATTTATTTTTCTCCATTTATTTAAGTGTCTAACATTTTTCATTGTGTTCAAATAATACTTACTCAACATGTTCATAGTTATCAATTTTTTTTTTCTACATCACATATAGTTCTCTCTATTTTTTTCTTCCACTATAAAAAATGGACTTATTACTAAGTTCCGCCACATTTTCCTACCTAGTAGTACTCACATTCTCTCTAACTTTCCTCTTCAAATTTCTTTTTCCAAAAAACAAAATCAACCAAAAAAATCACTACACACTTCCACCAAGACCTTCCCCTCTTACCATAATAGGAAACCTTCTTAAACTAGGCTACAAACCACACCATTCTTTAGCAAACCTTTCCAACACCATGGTCCAATAATGACACTAAAATTAGGCCAAGTAACAACTGTGGTAATATCCTCAGCAGACATTCTGCAAACACGTAGCAAATTACTTTTAAATTGGACTGTTCGGATGCACTCTCCACTCTCAAGCACGACCAATACAATTTGTCATTTAAGCGTGTTTCTCCCCAAGGGTGCAATTTTAGAAAAATTTACACCTACCAATTGTTTTCGAACAAAACTCTCAATTCGAGCCAAGCGTTGAGGTGGAGTAAATTATAAGACCTTCTTAATGACATCAAAAAGTTAGTGAAATCGAGAAAGTTGTGGATATCGGAAGATTTGAGTATAAGGATATTGTTGTGAGTATATTGAAGGAAATTGGCGCGTCGAATTTGTCGGATTTTTTCCCTACGTTGAAGATTTTTTATATGAATAGTATTAGAAAACGTTCTTTTGTTTCTGTTAAGAAGGTTTTGAGTATTTTTAGGGTATTTGTTGGGGAAAGGTTGAAGTTCAGGGAAGATACTGGTTCAATTGGGAATGATGATGTGCTTGATGCTTTGCTTAATATTTCTTTGGATGATGGAAATATTGAGATGGATAAGATTGAACATTTATTCTTAGTATGTTTTTTCTGATTCCTTCTCTATTTAACTAATTGAAACTTTGGTATCAAATTCTGCTTGTGTTAATATATTAGTACGTGTTTGAATTGGCGGTGAGATTGTTAGAGCCGTTGTGATTTTGAAAAAATCTATAGTTTGAAGTTTCTATAAAATCACATTGGCAACCGTGATTTTGTCAAACTTACCGCATGTTCGAACATACACTTATAGAGGCAAGTTCTACATTGGACCCATTACACCATGAACTAGTACTTGAAAATTGGCTAAAACATCAACAATAACAGACCTTGTTATTTTAAAGTAGAAGTTTATACGCTTCTCTTTATGCTCAAAACTGAGACGGTGACCAGCACCAATTTGACAAAAACAAGAGAAAACAAATATAAACTGAGTTTTGAGGCACACAAGTCTGATTTCTCTTGTTTTTGTCAAATTATCATGTCACTCTCGGTTACAACAAGGACATCGTTGAAATTATATTTTTGAGAGCTAATGTAAGTCAAATCATAATCAGAGTTTCAAACAATTTTTAAATGTTGGTCCATCGTAGACCACCTTTCAAAATTTCGACCGTAAAACTTACATATATTTAAATAATTCCTCTATAAAATCTTACAATTTCACAGACCAAATTAGATATTAACTCAAAATTCCATGGTCTAAATTTTTACAAAATAATTTTGGTATATATACCAGAATATATTTGTTGCAGGAACAAACACAACAACATACACACTGGAATAGGAAATGACAGAGTTTATCAGCAAGCAAGAAATCATGTCACAAGTAGAAAAAGAACTCGAACAAGTTGTTGGCAAATGTATTCCAATACAAGAAACAAACATAGCCAAACAACCTTTCATGCAAGCAGTTATAAAAGAAATATTCCGTTTGCATCCACCAGTTCCCTTATTACTACCTCGTAAAACAGAAACATATGTTGAAATTGGTGACTACATTATTTCAAATAAATAGGACAATCATAATGTTTTTGTACCAGAGGTTTTTGGATATGTTAAAGGACATCATTTTGAGCTAATTCCATTTGGTTCCGGAAGAAGAATTTGTCCTGGTTTACCTTGCGATTAGAATGTTACCTTTGATGTTGGGATCTTTAGTTAATTGTTTTAATTGAAAACTTTATGATGGATTGAATATTGATGATTGCTAAATTAAACAAGGAAGATTAATGTGAGATTATTTTGGAAAAATCTCAACCAATGAGAATTGTTCCAATCAGGTTGACTAAACAATAACCTAGCATATATGATGGATTCACTCTCACAATGCAGTGGTGCATTTAAAAATTTATTGTGTAGAAAAGTGCTACCTCATGCGATGGTACATTCTGTTAGATAAAAATATTTTCCTTCAAAAAAAAAAATTATATTTTACCACACCGCTACACGGTAAGAGAGGATATGAATCCTACATATGTGTTTTTCTAATTAAAAAAACAATTAGTTTCAAATGTAAGTTAGTTGACGTTTCATTTTTAATTTACTTTGTTGTAATAAATCTTTTCAACAATCACTCTCTTATTAAAAAAATTAATGTGATCCACACTTTAAAAAAGAGTTTCACATGCAATGGTTAAACCACACTCATTTCAATAATTGAGATAATAATTGTTGAGTGAGTGTTGAAAATAGAATTTCACTTTGTAATACCCCTTGTTGTAACCTTTTGTATTAGTGTCGTAGGTGTTTAAATATGGTCTATAATACAGTACCCAAGCTTCTTAATTTTATTATCATGGTAATTAAATAATGCATATGAATTACACTTTACTCAATCCTCCGGAAAAGAAATTCTTACTTATGTTCCATCCAATGTGAAATTAAAGAGAAGCCTGACACATGCAAGCTTCTAGTTGTCAAAATTTGAGAATTTTGAGTGAGTGAGGGTTTTGGGTAGCACTTGGGTGTATTTGACTTCGGTATCTTTGGGTGCCTTTTTCTCTATTTCTCTCCTAACCAATAATTCTTTCTTATCAAAATAATTTATTTTAATCATTCAATCATCACTCTCTTTCATCTAAAATACACTAAAGTCATCTAACACAAAGTCACTGAAGTGCCATCTGATTTTAGGAGAGAGAAAAGAGAGAGCAGATCGCGAGGTCCTAAAAAATTTATCCGTTTTTCCCCTACTTCAGCCTATTGTAACTACCATTTTGCCACTATGTTGATTTGTTAGTAATATATGGGTACTAGTAGTGAAAAATAAGTTATGAACCTCGGATATTATAAACACCGAGACGTATTCGTATCACATACGTATTGGATATCGATACTCCACATATATTTATAGATATATACCCATAAAGTATCAGAAATAATTGGTTTAATTTAAAAAAAAATGTTTTATCATATACTCATAAGAGAAGATATACACAAGGATACTTAAGAGATATTTCACAAATATGTATCCTAGAAAAAAAATGAAGAGTAAAAAAGTGAGACAATATTGTAGAAATTCAGTGGAGGTGTATATGATTCAATTTTAGGTATGAAAGAGTATAATTGTTTATCGATAAACCACTTGAAATTATACTTTTTGTGGATGAATGTAACAAGAGAAAGGAGATTCAATTAATCAATGTTAGACAAAATTTGTGTTGAGTTCTTTTAATGATACTTATGTTGATATTCTAACATATGAATGAAAATCGAATATGATTTATTAGAAATTTTACATTTTGTTATTTTGATCACATGTATTATTTTAAAAAATTGTGACTTTTATAATAATATAATAATTAAGAGTAATCAATGTTTCTTTTCTTCAAATATTTTACATACATATAAGTTTTAGTATAAACAATTTGTTAACGTATCTTAACCGTATCATATCCCAAATTTTAAGAATTTTGAGTATCCATGTACCCGTATAGTATCATACCCGCACCCGTATCATATATCCGAGCTACGTAGAAAATAACTATCATATCCTTCATTTTCATTTAAAATGACTAAGTTATCCCTTCTCATTCATGCTTGATTAATTTATCCAAATTTTAATTCATTCTTACTTCATTTGTTAATTAAAATATGACTGTCACATAATCAAAATTTGTGTATATATAGTCACAAAAATAACTATTATAGAAGGAAAACAATAATGGAGAATTTAAAATTATAATTTCATTACCAATCTTATTCATATAGTTATTACATAAGAGATGAACCTTTCTCAAATATAAAATGACTGGTTTATAAATAATAGAAGAATTACAAATTAAAGTTTTAGGGATTTATATTACTGGATGCAGGTTTGCAACATGGGGGGCGAGAACAGAACTTTGGTTGGCATTCTACACCAGGATATGGGCAACAAGGTGGTAAACCTTGTACATTTTCAACAAGAGCACAAGCAATAGCAACAATTAACACCACAAACTTTAAAAAATTCTTCAAAAGAGTTTCCATTGTAACAAAGTTTAGTTTGCAAATAAAAATAAAGTGTATATTTGAATGGTATGTTAAAATAATATCTACTTATTTATAGACAAAGATAGAATCTTCAAAAATATCATAGTGAGAAATATTTTGACGTTATTAATGTGCAAACCATAATTGTTTTTTTATGTTGACTATTTTTTTCATTAGCTGACTAACTTATGACACTTTTTTTTACACGTAATTTATGATACTTTTTTTTTCCAACAATATTTATAACTAGTCAAGATAAAAATATAACAATATTTTTTAAGAATAATTTTTCATTCTTCATTAGTTTTTTTTAAGTAGTCTCACTACTAAAAAACAAAAATTAGTGAGGGATATTTAGTGAGGGAAAACGTGAAATCCCTCTCTAATTCCGTCACTAAATTTTGCGATCAAGGAATTTGTGAGGAATTTCATTTTTTCCGTCACTAATTTCTCTCGCTAATTTTGCTTTTTCTAGTAGTGTCTATTGGTTAAAAATTTACCTTTAAAGTGAATTAGTGAGAAATCTAAAGTTCGAATCCTGATTCTTGCATATATAATATATAATGTGATGTCCTTACCAACTAAATTATTCTCACCAAGAATTACTTGCCAAAAAATTTCTGACTAGTAATAAATATTGTTAGAAACTAGTGAAAATACACGGACTCAAAAAAATTTCATTCTTCATTAGTTTTACCTATATATATTTTTTTTTGACAAGTTTTACCTATATATTTACTTATTTATGAATTTGAATATATTAGTACAAGTATAAAATTTATATTTACACAATATGATATTTAAGTATCTTTTAAAGGATTACACCGTCATTAGCCTGATAAAATATATTAATTACACTTATTTAATTATATAAAAAATGTAAACTTAGTATTCAAAAAATAACGAACATTATATTTGTCTAATTAAGGACTTAGTTCTCCAAGTGGAATATTTCCTTACACCTTGCTTCTCCGTAAAAAAAATTAAATGGTAGAAACGATTAATAAAAACTTTTAAGAGGTATAATAGAAAAAGGAGAGACCACAAAGTCTACCTCAATTAATAATGTCGAAATTGTCTATGAACACTTTCACATGATTTCAAATTCAAAAACTTGTGTATGTGTATTTCATTGATGCTTGTCATTTCATTTGTAGACTAAAAAAAGGAAACCTAAGAGAGGTAAAGAGAATTAAATGAGATGTAGAAAGCTAGGGTGTGATATAATCCAATTCCATAGATTATCTTCTTCTTTTTTTATGAATTTTATATAGATTTTCAGCTTGGTTATACACACTCTCCAAATCGTATAACACCAAAACAAAATACTCTCAATATATGTGGCTGCAAAGTGGCCCCAATTGTTAGGAACGTATAAGAGCGTTTTCAATAGGAAAACGTGCCTTTAAAACAAGCAATATCCCTATCAGTATATCAAATGAGATTCCTATTATTTTTTTGGTTGAATAATTTTTTAGTCTCTATCAGTATATCAAATTTAGTTTTTTATCACTATAAAAAAAGTGTCATGTTTTAGTTTCAGTAGAATTTTTCAGCACAAAATTTTAGTCTCATTCAAATTTGCTTATTTATTCCTAAACTTTAAAAATTTTGAATAATTTCATTCAAACTCAAACATGTTCGTAACATTATAAAAAATTCATCTATGAAAAATGAGTTTAAAATATGATTTCTATGTCTATATTTTCATTACTTTTATCTTGAACTTTTGAAAGTTTAAAAAATTTATGTTTTAAATCATTTCATATTAAAAAATTCTATTTTTTTTTTTTGTGAAAGAACGTTTTATAATGTTTTACAAAAAGCCATTCGAAAATTTAAAGTTTAGGAATAATTAAAAAAATTTCAATTTAACATGGACTAAAACTTCATTTTGAATTCCGCATGCACTACTATTTCAAAAGTTACTATCAACTCTATTAAAATAACTCTCCACCCAAGATTATTAAAATACCCTTCATTCTAAAATTACCAAACTACCCTTGATCCTAAAATGACCAAAATACCCCCTCTTGACTAAAGATACACTAATCCCAATTCAAACATATCAAATAAGAAAATAGACGAATATAAATAATAAATAAATAATCCTAGCGAAAATCAGGTTGTTACATTGTCTACCACAAAAACTAATAAATAGTAAAAAAAATATGTGAGGGGTAGAGAAGAGAAACAAAAGCAATCATACAAAATTTAAGAGTATCATCCAAAAATCCTTTGGAAAAAGTGATGATGACCCAAAACTTCACCATTGAACCCTTTCTTCCTACTCTATTTTTTTCTTCTAATTTTATATGGACACTCATTTTGTTATTGATGATATCAAAAATTAAATAGTTAACTTTGATAACAATAATTAGTATGGTGAGACTGTTACGAAGTTGAACAACAACAATATGGATATCAATCGACTAAAAATTTAAGATATAGAAAATTAATCAATTCTTTAAAGATACATAGAATAAGAGAGGATATCTAGTTGTTAATAGTGTGAGAATGTTTTTTAGAGGTGCCACATAGGCACAATACTTGCATAAAAACTATGCAAGCTTTGATTACAAAGATATATAAATAGATATAGAAGATAGATAGATAGATGAGTTTGTTGATATGGTGACATATTCATGTTGTTGTCTCAAGCACCACTGTGGATGCCCAGAAAGAATAGCTGGAAAAGGGGAAGAAGAAGGGGCTGCGGTGTTATGAAAGATGGAAGAGGAAGAAAGAACCGTGAGTAAAAGAAATAAGAGAGTGTAGAGAGACTTGTGTGCCTCTCCCTTTTTTTTTTAATTCAAAGTATACGCACGTGACAATTTTAATATTTTGATTTAAAAAATTAAATATGTGGCATGTCATGTAGTGTTGATTCGGTCAAAATTGAGAAAAATAACTGGTATTGCAAAAGGGGCTAAATATGAAGGGTGTCTTTGGCCATTTTTTTAATAGGGGGACCAAAATCGCTACATTTTATAAGTTAGAGGTTGAAAAATGTGTTTAAACCTAGATACTTATGATTTTTTTTTTTGTGTGTGATAAGAACAAGTTTAATCATTTTATTTATAATAATAGATTCGATACATAAAAAACATTAATTTGTTCTATAACTTATTGAGGAACTTCTTCCCCTTCTCTCTCTTGTGAGCCGTCACCAAAACCGTAGTTTTTTCATCTTCATCCACCAAAGAGGGTTGATTTAGGGTCAACTTTTGACCCAAAATCACTCATTTAACTCGTTTTTCTATTTCCCTTTTATTGAAATAAGTGATTTTCACATCTATTTCGTTTTTTCTTTTGTGATTTCGTCGTCTTAGTGTGATGTAATTGTGTTCATCGTCTTTGTGCGACGTTGTTTGCCTTTCTTGTTTCGTTCAGGTATTTGTTCGATTCAGATTGTCAGATTAGCTTCGATCCAGTGCAGATCAAATCAATGACTTTGAAGTCGTTAACGTTGCAGATCCGGAGACTTAAATTTAGTCGTATATGTAGGCTTTAGTACTTTGCCGTTTTATGCTATTAACATGGATGTTGTAAGTTTGTTCACGGATTCATCTTATTTGTTTTTAGCGAATTTTCATTGTATCGATGCACTCTACCAATTTGAATGAATAAATATCATTTATTTTTATCAAAAAAATAAGATTCGATACATGCTAGAAATTTTGAATAAATACGAAAGCTAGATTTAGATAGAGCCTCCCTAACTAAACTATGAACATATTCATTTGTTTGTCTCACAAAAACCTAACAATAGAGTTAAAAAAAAAAAACTTCAGGTTGTTATTTGTTGAAATTATAGGTTTCTTCAAAAAATAAAAAGCATTTGGAAGTGGATGGAATGGTTGTGGATTGAACTTTAGCTGACTACTTTTTTTTTTTTGGAAAGAAAACTTTAGTGGACTACTTATTTGTTCGTTATTTTATACTATATTAAAAGAATAAATAAAAAAAAAAGAGGGACAGCAAAGTGCTGCAACCTCAAAATTAAGAGTAAGATGTTATATGTCCATTGTCAATATGTTTTAGAAATCCACTACTAAATTATGAATAATCAACGGTAAACGAAATTGTAATCTTTAGAGAGAAAAAAATGTTAATGCAAAGGCCATATTTTGATAACTAAACTTTATCAAGCATGTTTTAGTTCTAAGCAATTAATTGCTAATAAATAGTTTCAAAATGTTTCATTAGGCTGCTTAATGCTTCTCATTTTGTCAAGCAACGAATTTATCTCTGTTATTTACTCATATAACCGATCAATTAACAAATAACACCTAATCTATTAGCAATTCAGGAGGAGGAGGAGGAAATCAACATCAAAACTCTTCCATGTCTTATTGATTGCATATTGCAATTCTCTCTATTAGAGTGCTAACTAACCTCTTTAACACATTTCTCCCCCCTCATCCACCGCATCGGAGAACAATCTCATCCGTATTAGGATCCTTTCACCGCCACGCTTGGTTCTCTCATACACAAGCATCCTCACTGTCACATCTTTACTCAAGTCTACTCCAATACAAATGATATATATTTTACGGTTAAATAAGTTTTTCGTCATTATAAATATAGTGAATTTTGATTTTAGTCCCTAAAAAATTAAACTTAATGTTTTCATCTTCACAAATTTTTTTATTTTGTTTTTCGTCCTTAATGGTCATTTTATGTTCATATAAATGACAAAATTATAACTCTTTTATGTTCAAATTGTATCCATGTTATCACTACTAAAAAAACAAAAATTAGTGAGGGATATTTAGTGAGGGAAAACGTGAAATCCCTCTCTAATTCCGTCACTAAATTTTGCGACCAAGGAATTTGTGAGGAATTTCATTTTTTCCGTCACTAATTTCCCTCGCTAATTTTGCTTTTTCTAGTAGTGTATGTCCGTTTATTATATTCGACATTTATATATTTGTATTATGTTCAAAAAATGTCAAAAACACGTCAAAATTATATATTTTAAGGACGAAAAACAAAATAAAAAATTTTGTGAGGATGAAAACATTCAGTTTAATTTTATAAGGACTAAAATCAAAATTCGTTATATTTATAGGGACGAAAAACTTATTTAACCCTATATTTTATTAATATCAAAGTAATTTTGATTTAGGATTATGATTATACGGTCATTACTATGATTCGAAAAAGTGTTGTTTATAGCTGTATTGGTGACATGGAGATGAAATGGAAGAATGATTCGAGATGGTCAAAAGTATGATATATTTTGAAGTGGAACTCACTATTCGGAGAATCTTAATATGGAGATATAATATCATTTTCATCTTTTTGATTAAAATATGTAAGAATTTTTTTGTTATGTTTTTTTTTTATTGTATCCCTGCATGCATGTTAATGTGTAAATCATACCTTTCCAGATTGTTAAATATCAGTGTTCTCTTTGTGGAGTGTGAACATCGGTTTTCTATCTTTTCTAACCCTTACTAATTTTTCTATTAATTTAAGTACATATGTACATCTCTCTTTTTCCTATGAATTGACTTTTATTTATTTTGAGGGAATCCTATGAAAGTAACTAGATAACAATGATCCGTTCAAAAAAATAAATTGAGAAATGAAAACAAATTGGAAGACCAAAGTATTTAAGATTTGATACATTTGAGAATTAAAGTGACTAATAAAAATAAATTCATAAACATCTTTTTTTTTTTAAATTTTTGATACATATAAAGACTATAAAAACACTTTGTTTTGGTAGACTAACAAAGGAAAAAAGAAAAAAAGGGAAGAAAAAAAACTCACAAACAGAGCTCAGATTGTGGCATCAAGCCTGAACATTGACTCCAACTCTGAAGGAGGAGTCTGCCAAAGTGTCACACTTAATCTTGAAGAACGGTCGAGCTTGCCCAAAGTCCGCGCAACAGTTTTCCTCTTTAAGCACACGTTGGAAAGAAATGTTAGGAGTATGCTCCTTTAAACCTAATAACTTCACTAACAAAGAAGCATATACATGCATATGCGAGTGTTCTGGTGTTCAAGAAGGCGGAGGATTTCTAAAAAATGTTGAATAAAGTTTTTTATTACCAACACCAAACCACGATAAACACAAAAAAGCTTAACAAAAAGTGCATTCCCTACCTTCATTGAAAGAGAAGTCTGCTATCCAATCACCCGTATTGTCATAAAGACTATAAAAATACTTATTTACACATTCGAAGACTCAACTGTTTATTTATCCGTAAAAAAATGTTCAACTTCAAGAGATGCACAACCCATATTTAATATTTGCTTCACAATATATAGACCATTAATAAATCTTGCAAATTCTTGCAATTAGATTTAACTCCAACAAACAAGACAATATTACCATAATGAAGCAGAATGGCCTGAAAAGTGGAGGCATGTGCATCATCAACAGACATTGGTGCTGCCCATTAGTCCATGACAATAGCACGCTTAAGACGACATTTTTCATAGAATAAGTTATAAAGTGAAACCACGTTAGGCCATGTTGCAAAAAAGTTGAACCAAAAGCACCTATTATCATCGTAATACGAATCATTGTCCTTTTGCTGAAATTGTCTACACATTTGTTTGTAATCATATCCAATTAATTAGACATTCAATTGTGCGGTAATTCTATAATTTCAATGAAAATAATGATAAAAAAATCACACGGTTTCTCTGTGTATTTTTGCTTCTAACTTTGTGCTGTTTCTTTCCTAACCCCCGTATAGCATAACATAAGAGTAACTTCCAATGCATGCATGCTTCTTATTACCAATTCTCTGTGTAGAATCACCAATGTCGACATTTTTTATTTTTAGAAACTGCATATTTCATTTACAAATGCCCTGCAAAAGATGTGCAAAAAGGCAGCAACTACAAACAAAGCAGGGAAATAGCAGCATAAACCATAAAAACAGCCAAAACCTGTTAACAAAACATCGAAACACCTTTCCTAAGATGTTTAGATGTTACCTCCTGACTCCAACATTCAAATTGGACAGACATTTTGGGGAGTGATAAAATTGAACTCAAGCCAATTTATGATCATGCACCAAACCTTAGGAGGTAGCTTCACAATGCAAAAAGAGGTGTGTAGTTGTCTCCTCTCTATCCCTACATAAAACACAAAGTTGCGACGCTCCTCGATCTAAAGCATGACAGAAAGCAAGGTTTGATCGAATAGGAATGTGATCAAGGAGTAAAGACCAAGAAAAAAACAACCACTTTAGACGGAGCCGGTCACTTCCACACCTTACCGAACACTCAATTCTTCACACGCATTCAAACCTTCGTCAAGTAATAATAACTTCTCCAACACCCTATACGAAGAGTGCACAGAAAAAATTTCCCCCCTCCTCCGGAGTCCACAACCACACGTCATCCACATCACCCACATTAACTCCTTCAATGATAGCCACCAGATTCTCAGTTAAATTAACTTCCCAATGACATGGTTGCCGTCTCCAAATAAGATTCCATGATACCACTCAATCATGAATTCTCCACAAGTCCCCAACCTTGGCCTCTTTTTGCGTTGAAAAAGAGTATAGACGAGGGAATCTATTATAAAGCGATATTTCCCCACACCACCTATACTTCCAAAAATTAGTCTTCCTGCCATTGCCCACTTTTCTCAACACCCTATCATCCCCCACACTCCCATTCAATAGGATCAAATCCTTCCAACACAACGATGTAAACCTCGGCTATCTTGCTCCTACCACCAGTTCCAAACCTTCAATTCTAATGTTGGATGAAATTTGAAACATGGTTGAAATATGTTGTGTTTTAGCTTTTTAACTTGATTTTAATGGTTTGATTTGGTTTGGTTCAAATTTAATAAGGAGAAAGAAGCAATCAAGTCACTATTCTCCTCATCAAAAAGCACAGAGAAAGGAACTCCTTCTAAAGTCAACCTATCGCACTTAGTGTCCTCCACATGCCGTCTTAAATACTCTACCACCATCCTTCTCACCGCCATTGGAGAAGCTACCCACCTCCTATCAACACTAAACGCTTTCACGGTATTCCTAATAGCTCTTGTTTTCACACATCTATGAAAATACTTTGAATTTGTATCACCCTCTTCAAGCCATTTAGACTTAGACTTTTGAAACACATGTTCCTCATCACATTTTAAGAGCCTTCACATCTCCTTAAACTTTAGTTATTTTTCTCAACTCCACCTCCTCGCCACTCAACACCCCAAGCCACAAGCTTCGCTTGCACATCTAGATTTGCTATCTCCTCCACCAATTTTTCCATTTTTGTGTCTAGGTCCCCACACTCTACCTTGCTCCATTTTCTAATTTCCTCATTCAACTTCTTAGGGTTAGTATTCAACACAACTCTCATCCACCCATTGACACTTTGATTCCTCCACACCTCCTCTACCAACTTTTTTGAATTTCTGGTTGTCCAACTAGGACTCCAATCCCGATTGCCACAATTTAGAACCAAAGGGCAATGATCCGAAATTGTTCTCGGTAAAATCCATAGATACACATTCTCCAACTATAAATCCATTCTTCCGACACTTGAACTATATCAAAACAACTCATTGAGCGCCCATTTGGGTGATACCAAGCAAAATTGTGACCAAGATGATTTACATAAAGTAACTCCACGCACATCCGACAAGAAAGTATTAAAATGATTCATTTCCAACACTAAACCCGAATGAGCATCCACATTAATTCCTTTTCTCTCCACCGCACAAGTCACCGCATTAAATTCACCAACAACACACCACACACCATCTCCTAGAGTTTGTATAGACATCATGAGCCTTTCCCACAACCCTCACTTAGCCACTAAATCACATTTCGAATAGACGTTCACAACAAAACACTTCTTATTCACCTTGATTCCATACAAACACACACAAATAATTACCCACAAAAGAATATATAATATTTGCATTAGACTTTTTTCACATAGAGAGAATACCACCATTATTTCCTACGTAAGGAAGAAAAGCCCAATCAAAATCAGATGTTGAAATTTATTGTGTTTTAACTTTTTAACTTGATTGAACTACTCTACAATATGTGGAACAACCAAAATCAACATAACTTGTCGGGTTTTAGAAAATCTCAGGAGCACAATATAGATAGCAATTCCATGAGATTTATTCGTATACCCAACAATACTTATCAACATTAGAGGGGGGGATCTTGGCCGTCTCCCATCGAACGAATGTAATCCAGTTTAAAAATAATAATAATCATATCATTCTTTTAAAATAATAATCATGAATCAATATAGCAATTCAATAAATAAATATATCCATATTTATCATCAAGAATGAGAGACAACTAAACAACTCTGTTTTTACTTTTAAAAAAAATAATATTAAAAGTGTCATTTTGAGCGTTGCCACATTATTTAAAAAAGTAAATATAAAAAAGTATGTTAAGAAATGTTGAATTTAACTGTATAAAAGTTTAAAATTGTTGTTTTTCAATATAAAACCTCAAGTTTTAGCTTCTTTCACTAATGTTCTAAGAGTACTTGCTAACATTTTTTTTAAAGAGATAAACCTTACAATATTTTTTTAACTTTATTCATCTTTTTCTTCATTCACGAAAACCAGTGGTTTGTGATCAATTTGCATTTTTTTCAAGAGATAAACCTTACAAACTTGTGTTTTTTTCATTGATAGTTCATCATCTTTATGTGATTTAATTTTTTTTTATTAAAGAAACATAGATCCATATTTAAATAATTTAATCAATTTATTAACGCTAAAATTTTACATAAAACCTTCATGAACAAGGTCAGCATCAACGACAAATCTAGCAACTACTGAAGGAAAAAAGAAAACCAATAATAGAAGTAATTTAAAACAAGAGTCAGAAGCTTGAGGATTTAAATTTCAAAAATGAAATCTTGCCAAAGACCAAAATTTACCTAAAAACATGTAACGACAAAAATGAAAATTGGTATTGGTAGTAAGTAGGAATAAGTGAGTGTGAGTGAACAGTACTAGTAGTTTCCTCAGTCATACACAAGTCCAAAAATTTGAAAATTGAAAAGATACAAAAAGAAGAAGAATTAGAAGCTGTAAATATCTATCCCATTCCACCCACCAATCCCATAAATAAAATATATAAATATTAACAATAAATAAAAGGGTATGCAATCTCATGTGTGAGGTGTTGCAATGTAAATATATATCAACAGTGCACAAAAATCCCCAAATCTCTCTTTTATTTGTAATCTTATGAATTAAATTGATTAGAGAAAATCACATTTCAAGATCAAAAAGATTAACAAATGACACATATATGTATGACTAACTAAAAATACTCTTTGGGTTTACACTTTGTGATAAACATGACATCGTCTCACACATTAAGATATTAAATTATTACTCAAGAGCATTTTCATAAGATAATAAAAGATTTATTCAAACAAATTTTGTATTCAAGTTCAATTTTGAGAATGAATCAATGTTAAAGTTCTTGAAAATAATATTTGTTATTGATTGTAATCCAACTATAATCAAATGATTAGTGTATACATTAAAATTCTTCGAACAATTAGTGAATAAATATTAAAACTCTTAAAAAAAATATTTGTTATCGTTGTAACCCAACCATAATCGAATGAATAATATATGCAGTTTCGCATAGATGATATCTTATTGTATGTTATTAAAAAAATATTTAATCACTATATACACTAAATAAAAGGTTACTCTGCCGCTTAATGAATTTAAATTTCAAAAAAAATAATTATTTTATTATTAACTATTAATTAATAATTAATTTAAAAAAGGTTACAAGATTAGTGAGATGGGGTAGACAAATGGCAGGTGAGTTGCATGCAAGGACAAATGTCTTAACCACTGGGCCATTTGTTCCAGTTGTTTTACAAATCTTCTCCCTCTCTTTCATTTCATTTTCCACCAATATCTATATTTTTTTGATTTTGAACTGTCTTTAAAGGGACCCTTCAAAACCTTAATAAAAGCAACTTGTCTTCAACATTCCCATATCCTCTCTCTCTCTCTCTCTCTCTCTCTCTCTCTTTG
>Ga0228710_1006306_pt1 | contig 18072 bp, 20 predicted proteins | sample MedpolnodulmetaG_FD_177995 | JGI IMG/M metagenome (GOLD analysis project Ga0228710, IMG submission 177995) | Root nodule microbial communities from Medicago polymorpha collected in Santa Monica, California, United States - pink nodules | ecosystem: Host-associated > Plants > Roots > Nodule...
ATTTATTCCTTTTTTATTTTTTTTTTTTTTTGCAAGTAAGTTACATGTAAATGACTTATATTGCTTAATTGTTATGATGTTTGCATGTTTATGTTAGATTTTTCTCTTAAATTAGATTTTTTTAGTTTTAGGGTTTTGTTTAAATTTTGATTTTTTTCGCAAGAAATGATACAATGTTACATGTAAATGACTTATATTGCTTAATTGTTTAGATTTTTGCATGTTTATGTTGTAGTTATGAGTTTTAATTTATGTATAATTTGTAATCCAAGTGTTTGATGAAATGTTTAAATGGGTTTTTCATTTATTGTTTAATTTTTTATGGTGTAGGTTTGAAACACGACCAATTTGTTCAGTGTTAGCATACGCTTCAACGGTGAAAATCCTCAGATGTTCAAGGTTCGGTACATTAATGTCACGTTAAAAGGTCTTAAGTATCAACTGGATGAAATCAACCAAGGACTCAACCCCAGAGACAAGGAGGGTGTAATACGTTTAGTATGAACGTCCAACGTTGGACAACGGGAGAATAACGTTCAGTCGACTAGAATTAAAGAACGACGACGACGTGAGGAGCATGTTCTCGATTTTTTGGCAGCACAACATGGTTCCGTGGATCGATATGTTTGTCACGTTGCAGAGATCAATTAAAAATATTCTCAACAATTTGTTCCGCTAGAAGATCGTGATTAGGTAGGGAATGCACCTTCCATCTACAACAATTATCTTACCTCTGAAAATAGATAAGGTCAAACTTGTTAAACAACAACTCTCAAGCATTCATCCGGAAGTTGTATGTTTATGTAGCGTAGTGAATGTAGTGATTTGCAATCTCCTTTGAAAAGTCAAAAGATTAAGAGAACACGACATGTATTATGCAGAATCAACTATATAAGTTATGATATCAAATTCCTTCTTATAAGATAAGTGTCACGGAATGCACCTTATTCTTTATGTGATGACTCGTCTTATATGAGGGAATTTGATGTGATAACATATATAGTTGATTTTGTATAATACATATGTTGTGTTCTCTTCATTCTTTTGACTTTTCTTCGAAAGTTGCAAATCTCTACTTGGATGTAATGTAATGATACCACATATTTATTTTTTGAATTTATTTATTACGCAAATTTTATCGAATTTATTTAATACGCGACTTTATTCGAATTTATTTAATATACAACTTTATTCGAAATTATTTAATACGCAAATTTTATCGAGTTTATTTAATACGCAAATTTTGTCGAGTTTATTTAATACGCAACTTTATTCGAATTTATTTAATACTCAACTTTTATTGAATTTATTTAATACGCAACTTTATTCGAATTTATTTAATACAAAACTTTATTAATAAGCAACTTTTATCGAATTTATTCAATACGCAGCTTTATTCAATTTCACGATGGGTTTAATTAGTGTTACATTATATTATTTAGATAACAAAATCATAAAATAAATGCAAATATAAATAAAAAGAAAGGAACAAAAATAATACATATAACATCTCATTTTATTAATATGATTTATACAATTACAATAATTGATACATTTTATTCGAATTTCCTAAATCTGCTTCTTTGGGACAAAAAGAGACCAACCTTGGGATAAAAAGAGACCAATCATCTTAGGGGAAAAAGCATCAACCATTGGGGTAAATCTAAATATGGTTCTTTTTATACCATAAGAAGATTCTTTTTATCCACGGTAAAAAAATTGAGGTAAAAAGAAGCAGATTTAATTTTACCCAAGGGTTAATCTCTTTTTCCCTCTAGTTGATTGACCACTTTTCACCCCAATATTGATTTCTTTTTTCCCCAAAATGGTAAAAAGAAGGAAGGAGAGTGAGGAGAAGAATGTGAGATTATGGTGTGAGGAAATTGTGAAGGTTGGAGGGGTATTTATAGGAGGGAATGGTAACATAGGTTTTAACTACACTAAATGCAGTCAAAAAACGTGTAAAAATGATGTAAAATCAAGGTTGAATAACTGACAACCGTCCAAAAAAGTGTTCTTGAATTCTGACCACTGGCCAAAGCAGCGTGAGTTAACTCACGCTGTGTGACTTAAGTCACGTTAAATTACAATGAGCGTGAGTTAAGTGACTTAACTCACGTACGGGTAAAATTGTCAATTTGCGAGCAATTTGTAAAGAGCAAAAATTTAAATTTGAAATTCTACCTATAAAAAGACATTTGCCGCTACTTTTTCTTTTTGTATTTTCATTCCCTCTCTCTCTAACTCCTATCTCTCTCTTTCTCCGATGGCTGCTCCAATGGAGTTCACTCGTGAAGTGGACAAACACATAAAAAAATGAGTTCAAATTCATGGCAGAAATTGGATTCTCATGATTCGTAATCATGAACTGTATCTTGAAGAATTCGATAACAATGCTATTAGAGTAAGTATTTTGCAGAATTTCCTTTTCTCATAGATTCACCTAATTTTGTTTTTAATTTTGTGTAAATCATTAAGATTGAAGTTTATTCTTAGATTCACTTCACAATTTCTAAAATCTTAGATTCAATTTCGTTTCTAATTTTGGTTTTTAATTTTATGTTAAATCAATTGAACTTTATTCTTAGATTCACTTCACAATTTCAAAAATCTTTAGATTCAATTTCGTTTCTAATTTCGTGTTTAACTTTATGTTAAATTTGAAGTTTATTCTTAGATTCACTTCACAATTTCGAATATGATTAAATTCAATTTCACGATTCAATTTCATAATTTGTTTCTAATTTTGTTTTAAAGGTTTCGATTCAAGTTAAATTCAATTTCACGATACAATTTCATAATTTGTTTCTAATTTTGTTTTAAAGGTTTTGATTCAAGTTTATTCTTCAATTCAGATTGTGTTGATTGATTGATGAATTTCTACGTGTTGTGTTAATTCATGTTTAGATTCAAGTATTTTGTGTTAAACGTTTAGATTCAAGTTTATTCTTACGTGTTTTTAATTTTATGTTGATCGATGAATTTCGAAAATTAAATGTAAATGTTTAGATTCTATTGTGTTAATTCATCGATTCACACGTTGTTTCTAATTTTGTGTTAAACGTTAAGATTCAAGTTTATTCTTACATGTTTCTAATTTTGTGTTGATTGATGAATTTTGAAAATTAAATGTAAATATTTAAATTCAATTGTGTTAATTCATTGATTCACACGTTGTTTCTAATTTTGTGCTAAACGTTTAGAATCAAGTATTTGTTAAACGTTTAGATTCAAGTTTATTCTTACGTGTTTCTAATTTTGTATTGATTGATGAATTTCGAAAATTAAAGGTAAATATTTAGATTCAATTGTGTTAATTCATCGATTCACACGTTGTTTCTAATTTTGTGCTAAACGTTTATATTCAAGTTTATTCTTATGTGTTTATAATTTGATTGATGAATTTCAAAAATTTAATGTAAATGTTTAGATTCAATTGTGTTAATTCGCCGATTCACACGTTGTTGCTAATTTTGGGTTAAACGTTTAAATTTAAGTTTATTCTTATGTGTTTATAATTTGATTGATGAATTTCAAAAATTTAATGTAAATGTTTAGATTCAATTGTGTTAATTCACCGATTCACACGTTGTTGCTAATTTTGGGTTAAACGTTTAGTTTCAAGTATTTTGTGTTAAACATTTAAATTCAAGTTTATTCTCACGTGTTTCTAATTTTATGTTGATGGATGAATTTTAAAAATTAAATGTAAATGTTTAGATTCAATTGTGTTAATTCATCGATTCACACGTTGTTGCTAATTTTGGGTTAAACGTTTAGATTCAAGTATTTTGTGTTAAACGTTTAGATTCAAGTTTATTCTTACGTGTTTATAATTTTATGTTGATTGATGAATTTAAAAAAATTTAATGTAAATGTTTCGATTCAATTGTGTTAATTCATCGATGCACACGTTGTTGCTAATTTTGGGTTAAACGTTTAGTTTCAAGTATTTTGTGTTAAACGTTTAGATTCAAGCTTATTCTTACGTGTTTCTAATTTTATGTTGATTAATGAATTTTGAAGATTAAATGTAAATGTTTAGATTCAATTGTGTTAATTCATCGATTCACACGTTGTTTCTAATTTTGTGTTAAACGTTTAGATTCAAGTTTATTCTTACGTGTTTCTAATTTCGTGTTGAGTTATGAATTTCAAAAATTAAATGTAAATGTTTAAATTCAAATTCACTCTGGGTTTAATTAGTGTTACATTATATAATTTAGATAACAAATTCATAAAATAAATGCAAATATAAATAAAAAGAAAGGAACAAAAATAATATGTATAACATCTCATTTTATTAATATGATTTTTACAATTACAATAATTGATACATTTTATTCGAATTTCCTAAATCTGCTTCTTTGGGGTAAAAAGAGATAAAACTTTGGGTAAAAAGAGACCAATCATCTTAGGGCAAAAAAACATCAACCATTAGGGTAAATCTATATATAGTTCTTTTTATACTCTCAGAAGATTCTTTTTATACACGGTAAAAAAAAAAGAGGTAAAGAGAAGCAAATTTAATTTTACCCAAGGGTTGATCTCTTTTTGCCACAAGTTGATTGACCTCTTTTCACCCCAATATTGATTTCTTTTTTCCCCAAAAGGGTAAAAAGAAGGAAGGAGTGTTAGAGGAGGTGAGTGAGGAGAAGAATGTGAGATGATGGTGTGAGGAAATTGTAAAGGTTGGAAGGGTATTTATTGGAGGGAATGGTAACATACGTTTTAACTACAATAAATCCAATCAAAAAATGTGTAAAAATTGTGTAAAATCAAGGTTGAATAACTGACCATCGTCCGAAAAACGTGTTCTTGAATTCTGACCACCGGTCAAAGCAGCATGAGTTCAAATTCATGGCATAAATTGGATTTTCACGATTCGTAATCCTGAACTGCATCTTGAAGATTTCAATAACAATGCTGTTAGAGTAAGTATTTTGCAGAATTTCCTTTTCTCATATATTCACCTAATTTTGTTTTTAATTTTGTGTAAATCATTAAAGACATTTGCCGCTACTTTTTTAATTTTGTATTTTCATTCCCTCTCTCTAACTCCTATCTCTCTCTTTCTCTGATGGCTGCTCCAATGGAGTTCACTCACGAAGTGGAAAGACGCATAAAAAAATGAGTTCAAATTCATGGCAGAAATTGGATTCTCATGATTCGTAATCTTGGACTGCATCTTGAAGATTTCGATAACAATGCTATTAGAGTAAGTATTTTGCAGAATTTCCTTTTCTCATAGATTCACCTAATTTTGATTTTATTTTTGTGTAAATCATAAGATTGAAGTTTATTTTTAGATTCACTTCACAATTTCTAAAATCTTTAAATTCAATTACGTTTATAATTTTGATTTTTTTTTTGGTCTAGTAGTGTAGTGGCTAGATTCACAATTTCAAAAATCTTTAGATTCACAATTTCAAAAATCTTTAGATTCAATTTTGTTTCTAATTTCGTGTTTAATTTTATGTTAAATTTGAAGTTTATTCTTAGATTCACTTCACAATTTCGAATATGATTAAATTCAATTTCACGATTCAATTTCATAATTTGTTTCTAATTTTGTTTTAAAGGTTTCGATTCAAGTTTATTCTGATGAATTTCTAGGTGTTGTGTTAATTCATGTTTAGATTCAAGTATTTTGTGTTAAACGTTTAGATTCAAGTTTATTCTTACGTGTTTCTAATTTTGTGTTGATTGATGAATTTTGAAAATTAATTCATCGATTCACACGTTGTTTCTAGATTTGTGCTAAACGTTTAGATTCAAGTATTTTGGGTTAAACGTTTAGATTCAAGTTTATTCTTTTGTGTTTATAATTTGATTGATGAATTTCAAAAATTTAATGTAAATGTTTAGATCCAATTGTGTTAATTCATCGATTAACACGTTGTTGCTAATTTTGGGTTAAACGTTTAGTTTCAAGTATTTTGTGTTAAACGTTTAAATTCAAGTTTATTCTTACATGTTTCTAATTTTATGTTGATGGATGAATTTTGAAAATTAAATATAAATGTTTAGATTCAATTTTGTTAATTCATCGATTCACACATTGTTTCTGATTTTGTGTTAAACGTGTTTAGATTCAAGTATTTTGTGTAAAACGTTTAGATTCAAGATTATTCTTATGTGTTTATAATTTTATGTTGATTGATGAATTTCAAAAATTTAATGTAAATGTTTAGATTCAATTGTGTTAATTCATCGATTCACTTGCTAATTTTGGGTTAAACGTTTAGTTTCAAGTATTTTATGTTAAACGTTTAGATTCAAGTTTGTTCTTACGTGTTTCTAATTTTATCTTGATTGATGAATTTTGAAAATTAAATCTAAATGTTTAGATTCAATTGTGTTAATTCATCGATTCAAGTTTTTTGTTATGTTCAGTGATGTTGAATTGGAAGTTGAAAGGTGAAGCTGCTGAAGCCGTTGAGAAAGAACAAGAAGAAGAGGACGAATGAAGTGATTCGATGGCTAACAATTCCGATGATGAGGATGGGGAAGAAGTTACTGATGATAATGAGTATCACGAGGGAGAACCACTTGTTGTTGAACCGCTCACGGTTGTGTTTCATGATAAAATTGTGGTATTCAATCTAAAATAAGATGATGATGTTGATTCTGATTGTGAGAACAAAGATTATTCTCCTCATGCTGCTAAGAAGAAAGATGATGATATTTCTACTGTTGATGGTGACAAGGAGAAGACAGTCTCTCCTGTTCTTGTTTCTGTTCCTCTTGGTTCTGCTAGTTATCATGCTAATTCTAGTAAGAATGAAATGGTCATAACATTTCTGCTGGTGAGACCAGTCATCAAGTTATGATAAAGATACTTAGTGTGATTGCTAAACAATTAAGTGAAGTCAAAATGGATACTGATACTAAAAAGAAGGAAAATGAATAGATCTCTACATGAGTGGGAAACATGGATTCCCAAATTACCGTGGTCTGTTATCTTAGTTACTTCCTGATTCGGGTAGGTTTTCACCAATATTAAGTATGTCATTGCCCTTAATAGAAAAAATAAATAATTCACATAATAAAATTAAATAAGAATTATAAATTATCTGAATAAAGAACTTAAATTAAATAATCCAACAAATAAAATAGAGGTTCATCTTATAACCCGACCCTAATAGGGTTGTTACTCATGGTAACTAAAGACAAATTACAAAAGAAATAAAACATACTCTACAAACTTAAAGTGAGGAGAGACTCATCTCTTAAAGCTTCTATTGCTTGCCTTCTTCCTGAATCGCTTTGTTCTGAATGAAAAATTATGAATGACAGAAGTTGTATTTATAAGTTTGGTTTCCATATGGGTTTGGGCTTGAAAATTGGGTTTTTCCACTTAAAAGGCGCATGGCTAGGCGCACATGCCTATTTTTCCATGCCCTAGGCGCATGGTTCATGCCCTAGACACATGGGTGATGTTTTCTTACGCCTAAACACATGTTTCTTCGTCTTTTGGGTGTTTCCTTGCATATAAGATGTCATGGGACTTGGATACAAAATTCCTCACTTTGTAATGTCCTTTTGAGGCATCTTGAATCTTCATTCATGATTTTCCCAAGATCTTCACAAGTCTTCACGATGTTTTACTTTGCCGGTTTGCATTATTTCTTCTTGAATTACATCAATACACCCTATAATTGCTATGTTTTGGGAAAACTAGAATTTGCACGAGTCAAATAGAAAACATTACAAAATGTTTCAAAAACCATATGCAATCGTTCTAATACTCCTCTATTTTGGATTAAAACTAAATAAAAATGACTAAAAATACGCTAAGAATAACGTAAGATGATATGTCATCATTATCCCTGTGGTTTGGTTAGGTATGTACGTGTGATCCAATCAATCAATGCTACGTCATTTTTTGACAATCATTCATTTTAAAATATACTCAAATGTTAAACAAATTTTGTCTAGAGGATACTGATACCCTACCAAACTTCAAGATATCTAAGAATTTATCAAAAAATAAATTCATTAAAATAACATTTTTCATGTATCTAAATACAAATGAATTTATGCCCAACTATCTTTTAATTAAAATCAACTTCAACCAAACTCTTCATTTTGTCCGTTTTAAACCCTAATTGCCATCACTTTTCATTTTCTTCTTCTATCATCTATCAAAGATGATCAATTTTTACCAAAAAGCATCCATCCAAATTGTTATATTTTCATTTCTCTTTTAATTAAATAAGTGATTTTCACATATTTTAAGTCTTTAAAAAACAAATTTTAAGTCTTCTTTAATATATTTTATTCTATTAACATGAGTGTTGTGAGTTTGTTTAAACATTCATCATTTTTATTCTTAACGACTTTGAATTTATGTGATATCCATGTAATCTATCCATTTAAATTAAATGAATATTACTTATTTTGTTAGAAAAGAAAATTGCTACCAATCAAAATTCTCATTCAAATTGTAAAAAATATTTACATTTATTACCTAACATAAAAGATACTCTAGTGATTTTTCTAGAGGAAGAACTCTATTAATGAAAACTATTTTTCACAGCTGCAAAACCAACACACCGGTTCAATATCAATTTCCATAAACCTTACACACTTCTTCCAGTATCTTCTTTTTTCAACCCACCCACATCCATAACTACAAGACCCGATCCAAACCCGGTAAATTCACTCACAGTCGAACATTACAATCTAACGAATCACCCAAACCCGAATCCAAATACCCGAATCGAAAACAAACTCTCGTTCAAATTTCATTCTCCCGCTTCAAACCCTTGATTCAAATTTCAAACCCCAAAAACAACCGTTAGATTCTTTCTTCCATTTTCAATAAATCAAACCCTTTCTTTCATTTCCATCCCTCACAACAACAAACTCATTTCTCATTTCAACTTTCTCTCTCCTCTCTCTCTCTCTAGAAACTTTCTCTCCGACGACACTACCTCCGTGTCAACCACCACTTCACCACCATGGAAAAACGTCCTCTCCAACCGTCCACCACCGCGAACATTCCTTCGAAAACAATCGAAGAAATGTACCAAAAGAAAACACAGCTCGAACACATTCTCCTCCGTCCCGATACCTACGTCGGTTCAATTGAAAAACACACTCAAAATCTCTGGGTTTACGAAAACGACGAAATGGTTCACCGTTCAATCTCCTACGTTCCCGGTCTCTACAAGATCTTCGACGAGATTCTCGTCAATGCTGCTGATAACAAACAGCGAGATCCATCCATGGATTCGTTGAAAGTAACGATAGATCCTGAGGCGAATACGGTTTCTGTTTACAATAACGGTGACGGTGTTCCGGTTGAGATTCATCAAGAAGAGAAGGTTTATGTTCCGGAGTTGATTTTCGGTCATCTTCTTACGAGTAGTAATTATGATGATAATGTGAAGAAAACTACTGGTGGAAGAAACGGTTATGGTGCTAAGCTCACCAATATTTTTTCTACTGAGTTTGTTATTGAAACTGCTGATGGACGGAGGTTGAAGAAGTATAAGCAGGTAGTGATTCGTTTCTTGTTTGATTTTCGTTTTTTGTTGAAGATTTTGTTGTTGATTTTAGCGGTGGATTTGGTTTTTGATTTGTTAATTGTTTGGTAATTTTGTTTTATTGAGTTGTTATTTGAATTTCGTTGAATTTTTTGGTTTAGAATGTTGTTAGGGTTTTTAGTTTTTGATGTTGTGAACTGAAATTGATTTTGATTTTGAATTTGTTGATTTAGGGTTCTGATAAGGTTTTTAGTGTTTGGTGCTATGAATTGAACTTAAATTTGTGGATTTATGATGATTCTGTTAGGGTTTTTAGTGTTTAGTGTATGAACTGAAAATGATTTTAATTTTGTTGTTGATTTTAGAGGTGGATTTTGTATTCTTGAGTTTTATTTGTCTTTGTTTCATTTTTTTTTTATTTTAGGAATTTTCGGATTTATGATTTTGCTAGGGTTTGATGTTATTATGATAAGCGATTGAATTTTTTGATTTAGGATTTTGTTAGGGTTTTTACTTTTTCATGTTTGATGTTGTGAACTAAAACTGAAATTGACATTTAGGACTTTGCTAGGGTACTTTTTAATGTTTGTTGAAATGAACTAGGATTGAATATGTTAATATAGGATTTTGCTAGTGTTTTAAATTTGAACTGAATTTGAATTTGTTGTTTTAGGATCATGCTAGATATTTTAGTGTTTGATTAATGAACTTAAGTTTTTGTTGATTTGATGATATTTTGGTATATGCTCAATAGGAGACACCATTTTAGTGCATACAATGTAGAATCCTTGCATTTCATGTGTAAAGTTAAGTATATTAATTGTGGGTTTAGAATCCTGTTACAGTTTATATTTTGAAGGAAATGTTTAAAGGTTTGGAATATTTGACTATTGTTCGGTTGATTTTCAATTTTACATTTCTGCTATCATCTTTGTGTTAACAAACCAGTATCGTTGCAGTACTTGTTTGCATTGTTGGTTTTTGATTTTGGTGTTTTCATTGTTTCGGCTAGTGCTCAGTAAGTGCTCTCATTTTGGTGCTAGCATTGCAGAATTATATGGTCGTTTGTTTTATATTTGCTTTCATTTGATGAATGGTTTCTTGTTGCTTTGTTTGGTAATAAAAAAGCCTAATTCTCTCTGATACTTTGAAGTTCATCTTCTATGTACGAGTTTTTGGACTGTTACTGAATCTGTTTGGATTAAATTTTTGTGTTATGAAGGTGTTCGAAAACAATATGGGGAAGAAGTCTGATCCAGTGATAACCAAATGTAAAGCTAATGAGAACTGGACCAAGGTGACCTTTAAGCCTGACTTGGAGAAGTTTAAAATGACCTATCTTGAAGAGGATGTTGTAGCTTTGATGAAAAAGCGTGTGCTGGACATGGCAGGGTGCCTTGGAAAGACTGTTAAGGTTGAACTCAACGGCACAGTGATTCGTTTTAAGTCTTTCAAAGATTATGCCGAGCTCTTCCTGAAATGTGCTGAGAAGTCCAAACCCAATCCCCTGCCAAGGTTTGTTGCTATAGAGATATGTAGTTGAGAACTCAATCTGCATGTGGGTTGGTGTATTTTCCTTTGTTTTTATCTGACATGACTTGGGTTCTGTTATTAGGACTCATACCAAAGTAGGTGATAGGTGGGAGATTTGCGTGAGTCTAAGTGATGGGCAGTTTCAACAGGTGATTAGTGAACTTCTAAAGTATAGTGTAACTTGCAGGTTCATTGAGGTTTATTTTTTGTCTTACACACCTTAAATTTTTTCTTCACCAGGTCAGCTTTGTTAACTCCATTGCTACAATCAAGGGTGGGACTCATGTTGATTACATCACCAATCAGATTACTACCTATATAATGAACAAAGTGAATAAGAAGAAGAAGGATGCCAATGTGAAAGCTCACACTGTGAAGAATCATTTGTGGGTTTTCGTCAATGCTCTGATTGACAACCCTGCTTTTGATTCTCAAACCAAGGAGACACTGACAACTAAACCAGCTAGTTTTGGTTCGAAATGCGATGTTCCAGAATCGATGCTGAAGGATGGTTAGTAGCTCCTCATTTGTGTTTTTGTACTGTGATCGATCAACAGGACTGGTGTCTCACACATGTATTGTAAATCTTTGCAGTTGAAAAATCTGGAATAGTGGACACCCTCCTATCATGGGCAGATTTTAAGCAAAGTAAAGATTTGAAGAAAACTGATGGTACAAAGACTCAGAGGCTTCGTGGGATTGTAAAGCTTGAGGATGCCAATGATGCTGGCGGAAAGAACTCTGATAAGTGTACTTTGATATTGACAGAGGGAGATTCTGCCAAGGCTCTTGCTGTAAGTTATCTATTGTCTATTAACAAATACAAATAGTAAAAGTATTTTTCAAAGTTTAGTCTGACCATTTTTCTTTTTAGTACACGAAGAAAAGGTAGAAGCATATAGTCATATTACATTTAATTAAAGCCCATCACAAATTCCTACCATTGTACAAAGAATAAAAAATTACTTGATGTAATTTGACAATTTTTTTTTCATGAAGATGGCTGGGCTCTCTGTTGTGGGTCGAGACCACTATGGTGTGTTTCCATTGAGAGGCAAATTGCTCAATGTGCGGGACGCTAGCAATAAACAGGTAATGGAGAACGAAGAAATTCAAAATATAAAGAAGATTCTTGGACTGCAGCAAAACAAAGAGTACACAAATGTGAAGTCTTTGAGATATGGTCATTTGATGATTATGGCTGATCAGGTGAGAGCTATTAAAAAATTTTAGTATTTTATTAAAAAATCATAGTATTTTAGTGTCGCCGGTAACAGTTGGATATGATGAGGCATGATTACGTTCTATGTGTGGTTTTCTCATTCCCCCGAGGTTATAATAGCTTAACTTTATGTGTGATTTAGGATCATGATGGCTCTCACATCAAAGGACTATTGATAAACTTCATTCATTCATTCTGGCCATCACTGCTTAAAGTTCCATCTTTCATGGTTGAGTTTACCACTCCCATTATAAGGGTTAGTATTATTAATGCTGTATGTTGCTGTACATACCGTTGAGTAGTAGATCCCTTTCTGTTCTCATCCTTCATTTATCTCTTCTCTCTTTTTTATGATGAGATACATTTATTTTGCTATGCAGGCTTCTCATAAAAATGGGACAAAATTGTCATTTTATTCCATGCCAGAATATGACGCGTGGAGAGAAAGATTGGGGAACACTGCGAATGCTTGGGCGATAAAGTACTATAAGGTTAGTTGTTTTGAGCATGGAGAACCTCCATATATTTTTACACTTGTAAAAGTATAAACCACTATACGGGGGCTGATTGGGAACTATTTCTAGCCTGTTTTCCTGACATCTATGGGCAAATTTTAGTCTGTTGGTGCGACTCGAAGAGGTTGGCATCAGTTTTTGTTTAAGCTTGCTTCCAGCCTCTTTTAGAGTGTGTTCTACATCAGAAGGGATATCTCTGCCTCCATGGTGCGATATTGGTGTATTTTTTCTGCAAATCAGGGGTGTATTTTTTCTGCACATCACCCTTTGCCTGCACTATTAGTAGATTGGTTTGCTTGTTGGTGCTGTAAAGTTGGGCTTCCATTCTGATTGGTTAGGCTGGTTGTTGTGAAGTTGACTTGTTTGTTGGGGAGGTTGTTGTAATGTCGGTTATGCATCATATAATCTGTGTACATTTTGCTCATATAATTTGCTAAGTTTTTACCACTAACTTTTGCTTTTCAAAAATGAAACTAATTGAATATGTTTCATGAATTATTTTGGACATTATTTATTAAAATAATTTGAAAAAGTATAATTCTGTTATTTCTGCCATGGCTCTGCAACCCGCGACACATGATACAATTGCTAGTTTGAGTTGTAGGAGATCAACAATTTGATCCTTTTTAGATTTTCTTCATGCCAAATTAAATTTTGCCCTTATAATTCTCCCTCTCTCAATGTTTGCTTGTTTGTATAGGGGTTGGGTACAAGTACTCCCCAGGAAGGAAGAGAGTACTTTAAAGATCTTGATAAGCACAGAAAAGACTTCATTTGGGAAAATGAACTCGATGGAAATGCAATTGAGCTGGCATTCAGTAAGAGAAAAGCTGAAGATAGGAAGAACTGGATGCGTAGTTTTGAGGTTTGATTTTTACAAATATGAGAATCTGTTTACATAAGCATACTCTTCTAGGGTGTATATTTAACATACAGTTTACCATTCTCTGATGTGACAGCCCGGTACTTGTCGTGATCATGAAGCCAAACTTATAAGCTACAAGGATTTTGTTGACAAAGAGCTTATATTGTTCTCAAGGGCAGATCTCCAAAGGTCCATTCCCTCTATGGTTGATGGCCTTAAACCTGGTCAAAGGAAGATTCTTTTCTGCTCATTTAAGAAAAATTTGTCCAAAGAAGTAAAAGTTGGCCAATTTATTGGTTATGTGTCTGAGCATTCTGCTTATCACCATGGTGAACAAAGTCTTGCCAGCACAATTATTGGAATGGCACAGGATTTTGTGGGCAGCAACAATATCAATCTTCTCACACCTAATGGTCAATTTGGGACACGTAACTTGGTGAGATGAACCGGCATAGTTTTTTTTGTTGTATTCACAATGTTTCTTTCTTAAACATGTACTTACCGAATTATTTTCTTTTTCAGGGTGGAAAAGACCATGCAAGTTCCAGATACATCTACACTCAGCTAAATACTGTAACCCGTAGCCTCTTCCATGCTGATGATGATAAGCTTCTTGAGTACTTGAATGAGGATGGGAGATCCATTGAACCAAACTGGTATTTTGTTTCTCTTTCCTTTCCAACGGTTATTTTGATTGTGATTCGTATGTACAACTAAGGAACCTCATGGAGCTGATTCAGATTCTACTTGTCACCACGCAGGTACATACCAATTATTCCTCTGGTTCTTGTCAATGGTAGTGAGGGAATTGGGACAGGTTGGAGTTCTTTCATTCCTAACTATAATCCACGAGAAATTATTGCCAATGTTCGACGTTTGTTGAACGACGAGGAAATGGTGCCTATGGATCCATGGTACAAAGGATTCAGAGGAACCATTGAGAAAAGCGCCAAGGAAGGAGGCTATATAGTCAATGGCTCAGTGGAGGAAATAGATGATCTAACTTTCAGAATCACTGAGCTTCCTATTCGAAAGTGGACTCAAGATTATAAGACGTTCCTTGAATTAACAACTGAAGGGGCGCCCAATGTGAAGGATCCTCTCATTGAAGTAATACGACCTATATCTTTCTCACCAAACACACAATAAGATAATTTATGCCGTTTTCATATGTAAATTTTCTTTTTTGCAGGATTTTAAGCAAAATGGGGATGATGCAATCGTAGACATTGAAGTCAGGATGAAGGCAGAAAAAGTACCTGCAATAATGCAAGAAGGATTGTTCAAGAAATTTAGATTGACCAGCACTATTAGCACAAGCAACATGCATCTTTTTGATGCAGAGGGAAAAATTAAGAAATTTGACACCCCAGAACAAAGTATACCCTTCTCTATGCATAATTATTGAATCGCAATATTATGTAATGTTTTTTATGCCACTCACTTTGTGTCATTTCTAATGCAGTTCTTGAAGAGTTCTATCCACTTCGGCTGGAGTATTATGAGAAGAGAAAGGTGTATTATTGTGGCAATTATGTGGTTTTTTTCTCTATATCCTGTAGTGATTAATATATGAACTGAAATAAAGTTGTGCAATTATGCAGAAATATATATTGGCCAACCTTGAACGACTTCTGTTGATTTTAGACAACAAAGTTAGGTTCATATTAGGGGTTGTGAGTGGTGAAATTATCGTAAGCAACCGGAAAAGAGCTGAACTGTTGATTGAGCTGAAGCAGAAAGGTTTTACTCCCATCCCGAAGAAAGGTAAATATGCAGAACCACAAGTTGCAGGGGCTAATGATGACAATTCAGAAGATCAGGAAGATGGTGTGCAGGAAACTGCATCTAAGTCTGTCAATGTTGAAGGAGCAACATGGGGTGACTACGAGTATCTTTTATCCTTGCCTATTGGTACTTTGACCCTTGAAAGTGTTCAGAAGCTGCTAGATGAAAAGGCCGACAAGGAAAACGAGTTTGAGATTTTGATGGGAACCCCATCAAAGTCACTGTGGTTGAAGGATCTAGACGAGCTTGAAAAGAAACTTGATGTAAGAGACAATTACTTATTTTGCTTAGTTGTATTTAAAATAATGAATGTCTGTATTATTACTTTCTTTTATTCATATATATATTTCACTTGTGTTTCAGGAGCTCGATAGAATAGAGGCAGAAGAGGGTCAAAAGCGATCAAGCATGTCAAATAAAAAGAATCGTTTTGCTACAAAACCTGCAAAAAAGCCACCACAGCCGCGAAAGAATACTAAGAAAGCAAATGTTGAGCCAGAGAATGACAATTCTTCAATGGAAATTGGTAAACCTGAGTTGTTTTATAATTTAATTAATATTAATATTATGTGTAATCTTTTGAATTTTGACATCAATTCGAGTATGAACTGTCTCAATTTGCATCATCAGAGAATGCTGTTGAAGTTGTAAAGCCAGTTGAAGTTGCAAAACCAAAAGGACGAGCAGGTTCTAAGAAGAATGCTCAGAAGGTATGTCAATTGACAATTTCCTGTATTGAATGTTTTTCTTCCAATCATGTTGAGCACTTACACTTGTGCTATATATCATCAGGAAGCTGATGACGAAATTCTATCTCTTCAAGAACGCCTAGCTGTGTATAACTTAGAATCATCTGGTGAAAAGTCACAAGGTAAATTTTATTTTTTTGGGATGAATAAATGTGTTCTGAATCATCAATTAATTTCCGACGCTTGTACATATAAAGTACATATGGTTACACCTAGTATTGATGTTAGTGTTTTCTTCCACAGCCATGGAAGAAGAACCCCCTGTGCCGCCTGCTGGGAAGAAACAGATTAACAAAAGGGGTGGTGCTAAAAAGAAGTCAAATACCATAGTGTTGGAATCAGACAGTGATAACGAAGTTAATGATGTTGAAGATGACGATGATGACTTCGAAGTTCAAGAAAAGGCTGCTCCAGCTAAGAAGGGTGGGAGAAAGCCGGCTGCTCAAAATGCTAAGAAGGCTGCTGCTGAGGATGATGAGTTTGAAGTTCAAGAGAAGGCTGCCCCGGCTAAGAAGGGAGGGAGAAAGCCTGCTGCTCAAAATGCCAAGCCACCTGCAAAAGCAGCTGCAGCTCCCAAGAAAAGAAATGTAGGCAGCAAATCAACATTGGGTCAAAAATTGTTAACTGATATGTTGCAGCCAGCTGAAAGTATAGGTACATCACCAGAGAAGAAAGTGAGAAAAATGAGGGAGTCACCATTTAACAAGAAGAGTGGTTCTATATTGGGCAAAACTGCTAACATGGATGTAAGTCCAATTGCAGATTTATCTGAGGGCTCTACTTCTAACTCTCCTACTGCAGAGGATGAGGTGGTTGAGATTGCACCTCAGCCAGCAAGGGCTAGACCTCAGAGGGCCAATCGTACTCAAATGAAATATGTAGTCAGTGAATCCGAGAGTGACAATGAGTCTGATGATGAGGATGCAGAGTTATCAGATTTTGATGAAGACGACGACTAGACTATTCGTTTGATTGCATTACAATGAAGTTGGAATTTTATGAATTAGTGAAACTAGATGGTGGCTGTTGTGCTGTTATCCTGTAAAACTTTGATCTGTGTCTTGCAGATTTTCATTTTAGTTTGATGAGTTTGCATGAATGAAAGATTTATGACTAACCATATTTTTTCTACCCCTTGAATTAAGTTCAGAAGTTAGTTTGTGTATATTGATGATTTCGTAGTTCTTATATATTATATTAGTTATGCATCATTTACACTTTTCTGAATCCCTGCCTACAAAACTGACTCAGGAGTTTTCTATTTCTTTGTTGCTCCAGACAATTGTGTACCTAACCATCTTTCTATGTTTCTGTATGGTAAAAACTGAGACAGTCATGGAGACACTCTTGTTAAAATAGAGTTCTCCCTCCTTCTCTTCCTACAATGACCTATGCCTTCAAATGATTTTAAATAAGGAAGGTGTCCGCCGCATTTGCAAGATGTTTCTCCATGTATGCGGTTTTGCCTCCAATTGGAGGACTGTGCAAAACATTAATTATCTAACTGCATCTGTTTCTCTTGATCTGGGAGGATGATGCAGCTAATCTAGAGAATTTTGCACTTCTATCAACTTGAAATCTTATTATAGTGAGGTTTACTGCTAGATGTCGTGCAAGATGGCTGACAAAGCTGCACAGGCAAGTGCTTCTTTGTTAACTGTCCCACCAATGAATACGACTGCTAAATCCTGTTGCTTGTCATCTTGATAAACGTTCAAATGATCCAAGGCCTCTGCATGTGTTAAAAATGCTGCCATATATTTGCTTTGTGAACATAAATGTTGATTTCTGTTTGCCGTAAGTCAAGTGTACATCCCAATTTTTATGTGAACTTCACAGTGAATTTTTCATTACCTCTATATATATATATATATATATATATATATATATATATATTTTGTTTTTA
>Ga0228710_1006308_pt1 | contig 18069 bp, 9 predicted proteins | sample MedpolnodulmetaG_FD_177995 | JGI IMG/M metagenome (GOLD analysis project Ga0228710, IMG submission 177995) | Root nodule microbial communities from Medicago polymorpha collected in Santa Monica, California, United States - pink nodules | ecosystem: Host-associated > Plants > Roots > Nodule...
AAAAAAAAAAAAAAAAAAAAAAAAAAAAAAATATATATATATATATATATATATATATATATCTTGTTATGATATGAAAAGAAAAGAAAAAAAATGGCATCTAAAAAATTACCCAAAGTAAATAAAGCAAATAATTGCTTTCCTTAAAACGAGGATGGTCACCTTACAACCAAAACGTGTTCAGATGCAATGGTATATTGAGGGTAACCTCTTTACTAGCGTCTGCCCCACTCCCCGAATATTAAAAAGAAATATGCCATAATGACCAAAGAATTCCCATCTCTCTTATATGAAATGAAGAAAGAACTTTTCTCGGTTGATTTAGTGTTAAGGTTAGAACTTGTTTCCTCATAATATCTATCTTATACAGGAGCAAGAAAAGGGCTGGACTACACACACACTCACTTGAGACTAGTTGTTGGGTTGAATAAGTTCATAAGAAATACTTGAGGTTGTGATTAGTGTACACTTGAAATAAAGCCTTAGAGGAGACAAAAGTTTTTAATTGTGATTGTCATATGTTAATCTTGTTTATGCTGCCATGTTTATGCCTTTTGCTTGAGGACAAGCAAGGATTCAAGTGTGGGGGAGTTTGATGAGTCATTAATTAGTGTTTTTAATATAATATTTGAATCCGCTTTATTTATATTTGAGTTTGTTTTATTTAATATTATTTCCCTTTTAGAGCTATTTTACTTCAATTGCAAGTTATTATATTTCAGGAACAAATATTCAAAAGATTTAGTCTTGGAGCAAAAGAAAGGAGAATTGGAGCTGATTCGTGCCAAAAATATGAAGATCTCATACAAAAATATCTTGTGCAAAGAATTAGAAGATCTTGTACTAGAATATAGCATAGGCGCGCCCCATATTGCCCTTTTGCTGCTTTTGCTTCTTTGACTAGCTGTTTATTTTAGTATTTCTGACCTAGAGCCCATGGTTTCTTGTGCAACACTTTAGTGATTTAATTCTTGGAGCTCATGTAAATGTTAGACTATAAATAGAGCAGCCATCTAGTTTGTAAAACCATCTTTTGTTCTTGGAATAAAAGTTCACCTTTATTTTATTGTTATTTACTTCTATGTTCTTCTTCTTCTTCTTCTCTTCTATGTCTACAGTGAACGTGAGTGAGTAGACTCTTCTTGTCTTGGGATTGTTGGATGAGTCTAATGACCTAATCCTAATCAAACCAAGCCTCGAACGCTAATTTTATATAAATCTACTTTCTAATCTAATTTCACTGTTTTTATAATGAATTAACAAATATCAAGCTCATAATGCGACAACGGATGGTTAGTATTTGTTAGTTCATCATCACAAATGTCAATTCATAATGCGACAGCGGAACTTTGATATTGGAACAAGTGAAATTAAACAAGGGTTGCGAAACATGAGAATAGTCTAGCAAACCTTGAGACATATAAAGTTTCGTTCTTCAAGGATTCTAATAGCAATCAACCATGAGAATAGACGTGGTTGCTAGAGGAACACACTCAATGACTTCGAAAGAAGCTTTGATACGCTTAAGAGAAACTTGTCTTTAGAAAGTAGGTCAAATATAGAGTTTAGGTTTAGGGTTTGTTTGTGAAGGGTTTGTTATTATGATGAACCAATAACCCAAGGCACTTTTTATTATTATTGTTATTTTCTAAACCATTAAAAATCACAACTTCATAATTTAATCTTCTTCTAATCCTTATTGAAAGTTAATTGAATTCAAAACTCCCTGTCGGAACGATAACTTTTATTACTACATCGGTAAGCCGTGCACTTGCGGTTTTACTCATCACCCATCATCCTCTATTTTCAAATTTATTTCCTTAGGCACAAATAAATTCCAACAATCTTTTTTTTGAAGAAGTTAAATTAGCCCACCTAAATTGACAATTTCCAGCAATTTGATTGTAATTCGAAAACTTCCTTTCCATGAATCCACTCTTATATCGTCTTATCCATTAGAAGTAATTTTTTCAGATGTATGGACTTCGCACATTTTATCTATTGATGGTCTTCGCTACTATTGCATGTTTGTTGATCACTTCACTCGTTATATTTGGCTCTATCCAATGAAACGCAAATCTGATGTACAAGTCATATTTCCCAAATTTAAATTCCTTATTGAAAATTTCCATAAACAACAAATAAAAATACTGTACACAGGTAATGGTGACGAATACATTGGTCTTCTCCCTTTTCTAAGCAATCATGGTATAAGTCATCACACCACTCCACCCCACACACCTGAACATAATGGAATTTCAGAACGCCGGAATCATCACATTGTCGAGACTGGTCTCGCCCTTCTCCATCACCCAGGCCTACCCCTCACCTATTAGCCTCATTCCATGACTACTGCAGCCTACCTTATAAATCGCCTTCCCACTCCCATTCTTGGGTACCAATCACCCTATTTCAAGTTGCACAACATTAGCCCGGACTCTCAAAAATAAAATGTTTTGGATGTTTGTGTTTTCCCTGGATTAAGCCATATGCTAACCATAAACTTGCACCAAAGTCTACTATGTGTGTTTTTGTAGGTTAGTCGGCTGATCAACAAGCAAACTTGTGTCTCGATCTAACAACGGGCAAGATTTACACCTCTCGCCATGTAAAATTTGTCGAATCGGAATTTCTGTTTAGCTCTCTTGCTACTCAAACACATGAACTCGCCCTAGATTCGACGCTCGCTTCGCCAAACCAAAACAAGCTCACTCAAATCATTCAAAATCCTGCAACTCCAATCCCAAATGAACTCACCCAGATCACTCACCCGTATGCGCCCTCATCACCGATGCCCAATGACCTCGCCCACACCACTCAACAACAGTCGCCCTCCTCACAAATGTCCAGTGAGCTTGACCAACCCACTAAAACATCTTCACCCTCTTCACCAAACTCCAATGAGGTCGCCCAAAACATTTAAATGTCCTCTCCCATGTCCCCAACATCCAATGAATTGGCTCACATTTCTACATCGCCAACGCCTCCACCATCGCCCCCACCCACTGCTCGCCCACACAAAAAACCAGTCATCCAACGTCGGTGGGATAATCACCCGTTCTCTAAAAAACATTGTTAAACCCATTAAAAAACTTAACCTTCATGTTCGCCCCTTATGTCCCATCGAACCCAGCAATATCACTCAAACCCTTTGTGACCCTGATTGGCGCTCGGCTATGCAAGCTGAATTTGATGCCTTACACAACAATAAGATCTAGGATCTTGTTAGTCGGTCCTCTGCTCGTAATTTGGTTGGGTGTAAATGGGTTTTTCGTATCAAACGAAATAAACATGGCTCCATTGATCGTTACAAGGCACGACTAGTCACCAAAGGATTTCATCAACGCCCTGGTTGTGACTACACGGAAACATTCAGTCCAGTTGTTAAACCAGTGACTATTCGAATTGTCCTTCCACTTGCAGTTAGGCAAGGATGGTCCCTTCGTCAGCTTTATGTCAACAATGCGTTCCTCCAAGGTACGCTCAAGGAGGAAGTATTCATGTTACAACCACCTGGATTTGTCAACAAAAACTTCCCAGATTATATATGTCGCCTCAAAAAGACAATTTACGGGTTAAAGCAAGCACCTCGTGCCTGGTATACGGAGCTTTGGGTATTCTTATTATCCCTTGGCTTCGTCAACTCCATTGGTGATGCCTAATTTATTCATCCACCACAAACCAGGTGTTAAACTATACTTATTAGTATATGTTGATGATATCATTGTCAATGGGAGTTCTCCTGCAGAGGTCTCCACACTCATCACCGCACTCGCCACTTGCTTTAATTTGAAAGGCCTTGGATGTCTTAATTATTTCTTGGGGTTCGAAGTGATTCCCTCTACTGCGGGTATATTCCTTTCCCAAAGGAAATATATCACTGATCTATTACATAAATCAGGCATGGCAGATACGAAACCAGCATCCACTCGATTGTCTGCCATGAATAAGCTACTCAAGGATTCTGGTGATCTCCTACCATCCCCAACCGAGTATCGAGCGCTCGTTGGAAGCCTCCAATACTTGAGCCTTGTCGCCCAGACATTGCCTTCAGCACAAACAAACTCGCTCAATTCATGCAGAACCCCAGAATGGCGCATTGGACTGCACTAAAAAGGGTGCTCAAATACTTGGCGGGTTCCTGTGACAAAGGCGTCTTCATCTCGATGACCGGCCCGCCAAATCTCCACGCCTACTCAGTTTCGGACTAGGCAGGCGACAAGGATGATTATATCTCCTCCAGTGGTTATATGTAATATCAAGGCAGCACGCCCATCTCTTGTAGCTCTCGAAAACAACGTTATGTTGCTCGATCTTCCACTGAAGCAGAATATAAAGCCTTGGCTGACACGACAAGTGAGCTGCTATGGGTCCTTTCCCTGTTCACTGAACTTGGCCACACTCCAACAGCCAATCCAGTCATCTATTGTGACAACCTCGGTGCTACCCACCTTAGTGTAATCCTGTATTTCACTCTCGGATGAAACATATAGCCTTAGCCTATCATTTTGTCCGAGAAAATGTTCAACATAGCAAGTTTCGAGTTTCCTTTGTTTCTACTGATGATCAACTTGTTGATATTCTAACCAAACCCTTTCTTCGTCCTAGGTTCGATTACTTACTATCCAAGTTGCATCTCTCTTTCAGACCATCCAACTTGTAGGAGGATATCAATAATAATAATTATTATGAGAAAATGTCCCACATCGGATAATATGAAGAAATATGCAAAGGCTTAGCCATGTAAATAAAAGTCTTGTGTGTTAGTATTTCTTGCACCAATAGTTAGTGGGTTTTGTTATAGCTAGTGTTATCTCTACTATTCAGTATATGTAATCTGTAATTATTAATTACAATATACAATTCCTTTCTTTCTACTCTTTATATCAGTTTGGTTCTTATCTTTGATTGACTCTCTCCCTAATTGATTCTTCTATTTGATTATCTTTCTCTCTATTGATATTTCTGATTGATTGCTTCTCTCCCTTTTGATTCTTTTGTTTAGTTGCTCCTCTCTATATTGGTTCTTCTTGTTGATGCATAAAGAGTTAAACGGATTATAGTTATATAGTTCAACTAATAACTCGTCTCATTAACCAATAACCTAATATTTTGGTTGGGTTGATAATTGGTATGTGACCTTTAACGAGTCAACGAGTAATATGTATATACTATAATTGACAGCTCTTCTTTTTATCTTTTACTAGCGTTAAGACGAGCACTTATGTGACTCTCTTTATGCTTTTCTATTAAGTTTAAGTGTATTCTTATTTTATTGTATTTGGTTATAATTTTTTCATGAACATACCACAATCAATTAAAAAATTTAACTTATCTAACTAAAAAACTAACTAACTTATTGTTTCTATTGTAGTGGAATTTCTCCTATTATAATGAGATTTAACTGATTTTTTTAATTAAATTTTTTATAAAAAAGAAGAAAAAAAAAAACTAAATTAGTCAACTCAAATTGACACCGAGGAGAATTGAACCCGAGACCTTGAGGAGGAGCACAATCTCAGTTCCCAAGCCAATACCACCAGACCAACTCAAGTGGATTTAAATATTTTAGTAATATTAAACACAAGATAAAATTGTAATTAGAATAGTTTAAATAAATGATATAATTGAAAGATAAAAAGTCATCCAAAATCACTTATCCCTTTTAGATACACTAGAGGAAAGACGGACACTCATGTGTTTATCTTTCCGTTCTTTTTACTGTGCTAACGTGAGTAAATTATCAACGATATTTTATAATAAAAAAATTGCGTGGAAATTAGAAACGATATTTATATAAAAATATTTATATAGATTGAAATTATAAGTATAGATATTTATAACTTTCAAGAGTAACAAACTCAATAAATCATATTTATCTTTTTTAATGACAACAATAATATAAAAAATATGACAAAAATTCTTATCTTTTTTAATAACACCAACATTATAACATAATTAAAGGAAATTTTGTTTAACGGTATAAGTAGAATAGAAAAAAATTCGACCTGAAATCTCCTATTCTCTTTATATATAGCAGATAGATGTATAAAAAATAGTTTATTTAAATGAGATAATTAAAAGATAAAAAGTCAATCCAAAATTAAGCATCTGAAACAAGTAAGTTTTTATGAAAAGGTTGTGTAATAATTACTTGATTAAAAATAACATTTTATATTTCTAAGACAAAAAATTTATTTGTAGATTCCTTAACCATTGCACTGAGGATACTAGTTAGCAAGACCCTTATTTTATACGCAAGTATAGAATACAATAGATGTCAACCATGGGACCTCTTATAAAAAAAATTAAAAAGGCTTTATTAAAATATAATAATTTGGTCTATTAAAAAAATTGGCAGGTATCTTTCCTGATAAATCTAGTGACAGTTTTATACTAACGAGGCAGGCATATTTTCCAACAAATAACATATTCTAACAGAGTCAATTAAACTACGTTAATGTAAGAGGAATACGAATAAGAAGAAACAAACAAAAATAGCAGTAACTGGAATTATTTTTCGTTTGATAACAGTAATTAGCTGACCAATGTTCCCAAAAATAAGTTAGATGATTAATGGACAAAAAACGGTTTTTAATTTAACACGGAAGAAATATCTATCGGTTTCTGTTTCTACACTCTTGATCTGTTCATCGTGTTTATTCTTCTAATTTATAAACCAAATAAGTTGAGCTATCTAAAAAAGTTGAGCTATCTAAGTTTGCGATAGATTTTCTACGTTCTTCATGATTCATGCCGAGTTCAATCCTCAGAGTCAAAGCTATGCAGAACCCTAGTCATAGAGCAAGAACAAGATAATAAGAACAAATTTATAGTGATAATTGACACACGATTTATATTAATCATTTGGTCGATGGTCGATGCATATAAAATAATACAATTTGTTAAAAGATATCAATTTTTTGTTTACCATAGAAAATTAAAATCAAGTCTTTGTTGAAAGGAAAAATTAATTCACATTTGTAGGTGTGGATAGTTTGATTAAATAAAAATAATAATATAGTAACAGTTGAATGACATAATCAATTCTTGTTTTTTTGGAAGAATAATCAATTCTTTGTTGAATGGCAAGAAAAAAGAAAGTGGTATTAAGCTCCGTCCAATAAATATTCAGGCATCTTTAAATCGGCTTATTTGTATTTATCTATTGAAATAAACAATTGTGACGTGGTTTGTGGAAACTTCTGAGAACATATTATAGTATGTTCATAAGTTGTTTTCAACTTATGTTAATAAGTTATCGGTAATAATTCAAGAAAACATTTAAATTGCATGTTCCTGATCGAATGAAAACAATAAACCATCTGTTCCTTAAGCTCCAAGGTACCAAATGAATATTAGTAAAAACCTGCATAACAATAATAAAATCTGTTTCCAAACCAAAAATGATTCCAATTCTTTTGAACAGCCAGCTCAATAGCTCAAATAGCCCCCATTAGCTCTGCTAGAAGGGAACAATGAACCGGGATGATAGCTGGAGCCTTTATATAATGAGGAGGGACATAAAAAAATTCAAAATTTTCTGAACAAAATAGGTGTTATAGAAATTAACCTTTTTATAATTGAGTTGCTGCTGCAATATTCATTTGATTAATCAATTAAAAAAAGATGAACACTTTGGTGTCCTGGATTTTGTTTTTTGTTTGAACAATCAATATTAGTATGTTAATTGTTAATTTGTTAGTTTAAGTTGAAGGTGGAAATCGAACTCGAGATAATTTGCTAATATAAGTTGAATACCTACTCATCATTCATTCATTTAATATCATACCATTTTTTTTATATTTCATTATTTTAAAATAATTTAAAATTAATTTTATCGACATGGATCCGTACTTAACAAAATTCCAGTGTACCAAAAAATTTCCTAAAAAAATAGTCTTCATCTTATCACGCAGTTAGTCAGTTTGCACTAAAATTTGAGGAAGACTTAGAGCAATAGAAAAATATGACCATAAAATTTGAGAAAGACTTAGAGCAATGGAAAAATATGACCATAAAATTTGAGGAAGACTTAGAGCAATAGAAAAATATGACCATAAAATTTGAGGAAGACTTAGAGCAATGGAAAAATATTACCATAAAATTTGAGAAAGACTTAGGAAATTTTGCATTAAAAATAAGACCATAAAATTTGCATTAATGTTCCCTTAGAGCAATGGAAAAATATGACGATAAAATTTGAGGAAGACTTTTGACCACCAAGTTTAACATAATCTGATTTTCACACATACTGTACCCACTATTACCAATAAAAAAAAATATATTCACACACCCACATGGTTATTTTTTTTATAATGTTTATTCACACATACCCACATATTCATTCTTTGCTTTAAACTCAAACTTATAAATATACAGATCCCTGAAAAATTCATAAATCATCTAACAATATTGATATATTAGAAAACAATCCATCTACTTGAATAATGGCACTATCCACATTCATTATGATTCTGTTCATAATTTTGTTCACTTCATGGCCACAAGCTGTAGCTCAAGACAGTGAAGCAAAATCAGCTCTATTAAAATGGAAAAATAGCTTTGACAACCAAAGCCAAGCTCTCTTGCCAACTTGGAAAAATACCACAAATCCATGCAGATGGCAAGGAATTCATTGTGACAAGTCCAATTCAATTACTACCATAAACCTTGAAAGTTTTGGACTAAAAGGTACACTTCACTCTCTCACATTTTCTTCATTCACAAACCTCACAACCCTAAATATCTATGATAACAACTTTTATGGAACCATTCCTCCACAAATTGGTAACATCTCAAAAATAAATTCATTGAATTTTTCTCTAAATCCTATTGATGGTTCCATCCCTCAAGAAATGTTCACATTAAAAAGTTTACAAAATATTGATTTTTTGTATTGTAAATTAAGTGGAGCAATTCCTAATTCCATAGGAAATTTAACCAACCTATTGTATCTAGATTTAGGAGGCAACAATTTTTTTGGCACTCCTATTCCTCCTGAGATTGGAAAATTGAACAAATTATGGTTTCTATCAATTAAAGAAACTAACCTTATTGGTTCTATTCCAAAAGAAATTGGGTTTTTGACAAACCTTACTTATATTGATTTGTCAAACAACCTTCTTTCTGGTGTTATTCCTGAAACCATAGGCAACATGAGTAAATTAAATTTACTTATCCTTGCTAATAACACAAAGGTTTCTGGTCCAATTCCACACTCCTTGTGGAACATGTCTAGCTTGAACATGATCTTACTTTATAACATGAGTCTTTCTGGTTCAATCCCTGAATCTGTAGAAAACTTGATTAATGTGAATGATCTTGCACTTGATCGCAATCGCCTTTCTGGAACCATTCCTTCCACAATTGGAAACTTGAAAAATCTCCAATATTTGAATTTGGTATTCAATCGTTTTTCTGGATCAATTCCTGCCTCTATAGGAAATTTGACCAATTTGGCTGTCCTTAGTCTCCAAGCAAACAATCTCACTGGAACAATTCCAGCTACAATTGGAAATTTGAAGCAGCTCATTGTCCTTGAACTATCTACCAATAAACTTCATGGTAGAATTCCAAATGAACTCAATAACAATACCAATTGGTATTCCTTTCTTGTGTCTGAGAATGATTTTGTTGGCCATTTGCCGTCTCAAATATGTTCTGGTGGAAAATTAACATTCTTAAATGCTAATAATAACCGTTTCACTGGTCCAATACCAACAAGTTTGAAAAACTGTTCTAGCATCCAAAGGATCAGAATTCAGGCAAATCAAATAGAAGGTGATATAGCACAAGTTTTTGGTGTGTATCCAATTTTGCAATACTTTGAGGCGAGTGATAATAAATTTCATGGACAAATTTCACCAAACTGGGGAAAGTGTCTTAATATTGAGAATTTCAAGATATCCAACAATAATATTTCTGGTGCTATACCATTAGAACTTACTCGTTTGACCAAGCTAGGTAGGCTTCATCTTTCTTCAAATCAATTGACTGGGAAACTTCCAAAGGAATTAGGAGGCATGGCATCATTAATGGAACTCAAGATTAGTAACAATCATTTCTCGGAAAACATCCCAACAGAAATTGGATTGCTACAATCACTTGGCGAGTTGGACCTCGGAGGAAACGAGTTGAGTGGCACGATACCGAAAGAAGTTGCGGAGCTACCGAGGTTACGAAAGTTGAATTTGAGCAGAAATAAAATTGAAGGAAGTATTCCATCTCTGTTTGGTTCAGCTCTTGAGTCACTTGATCTTAGTGGCAATCTTTTGAATGGAACAATACCAACAGCTCTTGAAGACTTGGTGCAGTTGTCAATGTTGAATCTCTCACACAATATGCTTTCAGGAACCATTCCTCAAAATTTTGAAAGGAATTTGGTTTTTGTTAATATATCAGACAACCAGTTAGAAGGCCCACTTCCTAAAATTCCAGCTTTTCTTCTTGCTCCATTTGAATCATTAAAAAATAACAAAGGCTTATGTGGAAATATCACAGGTTTGGTTCCTTGTCCAACAAACAATAGTCGAAAGAGAAAAAATGTCATTCGATCGGTATTCATTGCTTTAGGAGCTCTAATATTAGTGTTGTGTGGTGTTGGAATTTCTATTTATATTTTGTGTCGAAGAAAACCACGAAAGGAAAAAAGCCAAACGGAAGAAAAAGCACAAAGGGGAGTACTATTTTCAAATTGGAGTCATGATGGGAAAATGACGTTTGAAAGTATTATTCAAGCTACTGAGAATTTTGATGACAAATATCTCATTGGAGTTGGAAGTCAAGGAAATGTTTATAAGGCAGAGTTGTCCAGCGGTTCAGTTGGTGGCATCTATGCTGTGAAGAAGCTTCATTTAGTAACAGATGATGAAATGTCAAAGTCTTTTACGAGTGAGATTGAAACATTGAGAGGAATCAAACACAGGAACATCATCAACCTTCAAGGATATTGCCAGCATTCTAAGTTCTCATTTTTGGTTTACAACTTCATGGAAGGTGGAAGCTTAGATCAAATACTAAACAATGAAAAACAAGCCATTGCATTTGATTGGGAAAAGAGGGTGAATGTTGTTAAAGGTGTCGCCAATGCTTTGTCCTACTTGCATCACGATTGCTCACCTCCTATTGTTCATCGTGATATATCGAGTAAAAATGTTCTTATCAATCTTGACTATGAAGCTCATGTCTCTGACTTCGGGATCGCTAAGTTTCTAAAGCCTGATGAAACTAATCGGACCCAATTTGCAGGAACTCTAGGGTATGCAGCTCCAGGTTAGAACCATTTCCTTTTCCTCTTATATAGAAATTAAAATCATGATATAATTTTTTCATAAAATACACCACTTGATTTGATATTGAAACTCATTGATTTGTGCAAAATATAACATAAGTTCATTTGTTTGCAGAGTTGGCACAAACAATGAAAGTGAATGAGAAATGTGATGTATACAGTTTTGGAGTACTTGCTTTGGAAATCATAAAGGGAGAACATCCTGGAGATCTCATTTCATTATATTTGTCACCATCTACAAGGCCATTGGCTAATGATACATTATTGACAGATGTTTTAGATGAAAGACCTCAAAAAGTTATGAAACCAATTGATGAGGAGGTTATCTTGATTGCAAAGTTGGCATTTGCTTGCATAAATCCAGAGCCACGTTCTCGTCCAACCATGGATCAAGTATGTAAGATGCTTGGAGCAGGAAAATCACCTTTGGAAGATCAACTTCACACGATCAAACTAGGACAACTTCTTCATTAACTCTTTGAAATACTCTATTGTATGTATAATAATATCCTTGTCTTTTTCTTGTTTCTTCTGTTGTAAGCTTTGCATATTAATTGTTTCTTCTGTTGTAAGTTATGTATGTAATCAAGTTGATATAAATAACATTTCAATGTGAATTTGGTTTTATCGAATTCCTGGATTAAACTCAATATGGATGGTGATGTTAGTACTGAGCTATGGAAAATTCTTGGATTAAAGCTTTCTTATCAAAGAGGCTTTCACATATTATCGGATGATGATGAGTTTCGTTGGCAACATATCTTCACTCTTCGCAGAAGCCAACCATATGGTTGAATGTGGATGCATTGGCCAAGCATTGTTTTAGTCTTTCCTTGTCTTTTCAGTATTTTGATTTTTTGTTTTTTTATAATGAAAAGCTAATTCATTTCATTAAAAGGTCAAATAATCAATAAAAGGAACATGTCAAAATAAATATGAGAATTATGCTCACGTGTTCGTCTTTCGGCTCTTTTTATTGTGTTAAAGTTTAAAAATTATAAACGGTGTTTTTCTATAAAAAATTTATTTTAATTAAAAGTATAAATATAAATTATTGTTGCTTTCAAATTATAAGAAACCAAACTAACATTGTTTATCTATTTCAATGACACGAACAATATAACAAAAAAAAAATATAATCTAATTCTTATCTTTTTAATGACATCAACAACAATCATTATTATAGAAAAAATTGTTTTAGAATATAATTGGAATAATGGAAGAGTTTAATTGTGGTGGGTCGACAGTTCAAAACTGTTTTGGACACACAACCAATTAAAACACTAATAATTGTCACGTCAACTGATTTTAAAACAATTAAACTAAATTAATTTTCTGTTTCTTTTTATTAATTTTAATTTAGTTTAATTGTTTTAAAAACAATTGACATGGCAATTATTAGTGTTTTAATTGGTTGTGTGTGCAAAACAGTTTTGGACACAATTAAACTCATAATGAAAAAGTTAGTCCAAAATCTTATGCATATACTTGATCTAGTTTGTTACACTTTTAAAGCATAAAGGTGGAAAAAACTGGACATGTATTTATACTCTGATTGTTACAATTTTATATTTTTTATATTTTGAATTTACTCCCATCAATGATAAGGAAAAAAATTGATATATCATGGACTATAAAGATTGAATTTGCTACACTTTTTTTTAATATTTGAATTTACTTTTATCTATTTATTATATGTGCTATTTGTATTTAAAGTTAGAGGGTAATTTGAGAAAGATAAAAAGTCAACCTAAAAGAGGCAAAATATGCTATTTTCTTTTGTGTTGTGTACTAAATTAACCACAATATGTTCTTGTTTATTCTCTCTTTTTTCTAAAAAGAACTCTGTTGGAGAACTCTTTATTGTTGTTAACATAATAAAATCAATATCCCCGTGAGCTTAGCTCAGTTGGTAGGGATAATGCATAATATATGTAAGGTTTGGGGTTCGAATCTCGGACACCACAAATAAAAAAACATAATAAAATCAATATAACACTTGTGCGTGCGTGTGTGTGTGTGAGAGAGAGAGAGAGAGAGAGAGAGATATGAAGGAAATTCTACTACCAAGCCCTAGCAAAACTCTAACCTTAATAACAACCCTTGCATTCAAAATGACACAATAGTCTTTGAATTATCAAAATTATCCCGCCAAGTCTAGAGCCACTCAATAGCACTGTTTCCAAAAACTTCAATATTAGGCTATGTAAATAGGTGCACGACTCTATGCACATCCTTCAATAATATGTGCACGTTGTTCAAATCCATAAACTTATTTTGAGCCACTCAATTTCTCTACTAAAAAAATATTATGCATAGAACAAATCTTTTTACTAGACTATGCACGTTTTTCCAATCCATAAACCTATCTTGAGTCACTCAATTGTGTTGCTCAAAAAAATAATATGCATTGAACAAATCATTTTACCATATTTCCAAAAAAGTGGTGTTAGTTCTGCATTGGGTACGTAAAACATGATATCTAATTTCATATGCAAAGCAATATCTCACACATTAAATCCTCTCTTACTCCTTCTTTCATTCCCAATCTTCAAAACCCTACCAATCTCAAAGCTCTCTCTCCTTCCTCACTCGCAAGTCATCACTTTGGCACTCGCAGGTCAGCTCTTCTTCTTCACTGATCTTTTTCTTTGAATCCATTCCAACATTAAAATCAATTCTGATCATGATTCCAATTCGGATGTCTTTTTCGTTTTTAATTTCATTTGTTCTCCCCCATAAACCCTACTCCAACCCTAACACTTTTTACTGAAATGCCTTTGATTATCAACCTTAATCATGCCTAAACTTGCTCTCATACATACTACTTATTTTGCATGTTTTTCAAATCCATAAACCTATCTTGAGCCACTTAATTGTGAAGCTCAAAAAATATTATGCATAGAACAAATCGTTTTACCAGATTGTGCACGTTTTTCAAATCCGCAAACCTACCTTTAGCCACTCAATTGTGTTGCTAAAAAACTATTATGCATAGAACAAATCTTTTTACTAGAATCTGCACATTTTTCAAATCCATAAACCTATCTTGAGCCACTCAACGCGATGCTAAAAAAATATTATCCATAGAACAAATCTTTTTACCAAATTTTGCACGTTTTTCAAATGCATAAACCTATCTTGAGCCACTTACTTGCAATGTTAAAAAAATATTATGCATAGAAAAATCTGTTTACTAGATTTTACAGCTTTTCAAATCCATAAACCTATCTTGAGACACTCATTTGCGTTGCTCAATAAATATTATGCACATAACAAATCTTTTTAGCATATTCTACATATTTCTCAAATCCATAAACTTATCTTGAGTCACTTAATTATGCCGCTCAAAAAATATTATGCATAGAACAAATTTTTTTACCAGATTCTGCACGTTATTCGAATTCTTAAACCTAATGGCGCTGCTAAAAAAATATAAAGCATAGAACAAATCTTTTTACCTGGTTCTGCATGTTTTTCAAACCTATAAACTTATCATGAGCCCCTCAATTAAGCTGCTAAAAAAATTATGCACAGAACAAATCTTTTAACCAAATTCTCCACGTTTTTCAAATCCATAAACCTATCTTGATGTGGTTGTGGATGAAAGTAAGTGTCGGTGATTGAATTTAGCTCTATTACTTTGTCTACCATTTTCAAATTCAATCTCTACATTCTTAATTTCCCCACACCACATATATATCTCTATTCTCTTTAGTCTCCACTCTTTCATTTTCTTCTTTAATCTCTATACTCATTCTCTCTCATTTTCCTGATCAATTTCGATCTCTTCTATCGAGTTTAGAAACACACTTTCCTTCTTTACATCAACCTCTCTTTTCAATTTCAATTCCAATTTTCTTCTCCTTTCCTCCTCCAATGTATATTCTTCCACCATCGTCATCAACAACGTGAAACACCAATTCGTCCTTTTGTTAAAGTAAAAGAAAACCTCATCGGAACTGTCTAATCCTATTATAACCATATGTTTCTAAATTACAAGAATCACTAAAATTGCCTCTACATGTTGAAGCCTGTTGATCCTCTTCCTAAACCCTAAACACGTTACTTCATTTTGAATTTTAATATTTGTATCCGTAGAAAATGTTAAATCCGCAACGGGCACAATGCAAATATTTAACAATGTTGTGCATATAAAATAAAAAAATTAACATAACACTACCTTATTTTTCATAGTTTTTTTTGTGATGGTCGGAGTTTGAACGTCGGACCTTTCATATATTATGTATTATTCATGCCAACTGAACTAAGCTCACGATAACTTATTTTTCATAGATTGAAAGTATTTATTAGTTTTTAAAATTTTATCATATTTATTTTCTTATATTGATACATAAAAATTTACTTTTACATACATAAACAAATAAAATTCGCAACGAGAAAGTTTCATTTGCTTGTATTTCGAGCAACATAAATACTTATACATATTTTGAGTAACTAGTGGAAATAATTTACTCGAAAATTGGCTCAAGTCTTCCACTAGCTTGTAAATAAATTCCATAAATACTAAAATCATTTGTACCTACCAATCTACCATGCACATTTTCGAGTAAGGTAAGAGAAAGTTTCTATTTATTTAATATATATAACATAAGAAAAGTGAATATATTAAAATAAAATAAAAAAGGGTAAAAGAAAGTAAAAGCTAAATTTGCAAAGTTTGGGGTTTGAACCCCGGCTACTACAATAAAAAAAAACATAAACTTATTAAAATTGGATTGGAATATCCTATACGATGATTGGATTTGACTATTCGTTCTTTTTATTTCACTAAATGCATATCAATTATGAACGATATTTTATATGAAATTCTGATTAAAATCATAAATATAAGTATAAATATTTTTTACTTTCAAATTGTAACAAATCTGACAAACTATGTTTATCATTTTCAATGACTCCAATATTATATCAAATATAATATAATTTTTTTTTGTCATTTTTAATAACACCAACAATATAACATGATTATTATAGAAAAAATTATTTAAAAATATAATTGAAATAATGAAAAAGGCAAAAAAAAAACCTATTTCCTTTATAATCAGTATTCCTTTATATATATATAGTACATATATATGGGCTCTTTTACACAACAAAAGCTGATTGATTTCTTCAAGAAAAAATAATTAGTAAGAATTTTTATTTAGGGCCCGTTTGGATTAGCTTATTTTAGAGCTTATATAAAACAGCTTATGCAAATAAATAAGTTTTTATGTACTATTTATAAGTTTTTAAAGTAGTTTATGAAAAACTCGTTCATGAAGATACAATTTTCGTTAGTGAGAGTTTATAAATTAAAATAAAAGCTTATTTATTTACATAAGCTATTTTTCATAAGCCCAAAATAAGCTCAAACCAAACGGGGCCTTAATCACAACTAAGAATCAAAAGTTTTATTTTTGTTTATATTATAAATACTTAATTTCATGTTTGGAACATTCAAGCTAGGAACATCAAGATAAGAAATAAAGCAAAATGCCTTATATACTAAATTATTCGTATCAAAAGTTTTATTTTTGTCTATATTATAAATGCTTTCATGTTTGGAACATTCAAGCTAGGAACATTTGTAAAAAAAACAAAAAAAGCTAGGAACATTAAGATAAGACATAAAGCAAAATGCCTTATATAATAAATTATACGTACCTATACCATGCACATGTTTAGTACAGTAAGAGCAACTTTCTACTCATTTAAGATATTAGGTAAATGAGAAATCATACACTTATTTATTGACAATTTTTGTGAATAATCTTTTTCTTATATTATGTTTTTATTCTCTTTTTATTTTTCTATTAATTGTTTTTATTCCAAAAGAAGAAGGAAAACAATTGTCTCAAAAATGACGGTGCAAATATCATTTTTCTAAGTAAAAAGATACTCTTAAAAAAAGATTTTTTCTTTTTTAGGGATCTTAAAAAAGGAAAAGAAAAAAGAGAGAGAGAAAAAATAAAAATAAAATGAATTTGTCGATTGACTTACAAAGACCGAAACTTACTCTCATATAATAGATTTGAAATAAATGTCCTCCCAAACTCAGGTTGGCTCATGTTTATAGCTGATGTTGTTGGTGTTGCTCGTTCGCAAGCTTAGTTTCTTTTCTTGTTTCCTTTTTTCTTACATTGCATCATCAAAAAATGAAAAAGGTATTGCGTAAAAAGTGAACATATTGAAATAAAAAGTTAAAATAAAAGTAAAATAAAAGCTAAATTCGTTTATAAAGCAAAAGTTGACTGATACCGAAAGAAAAAAGAATTACCTAGAATTTTTGTTGTGAAAGTGACTCAAAATTGGAGAAATTAAAGTTTGCTGAAGCTGTCAAAATCGGAGCACAATTTTTTGGAGCAGAATTGGCACTTTCATTCGTAAAAAATCGGAGCACGATCTGGCAAAATCGGAGTACGATTTTGCACAGAGTCATAAAAATAAAACGTATTTGTGGCCCTGATTTTGTTCCAATTTATGAGGGATTCTTTTACTATAAATATAGGCTTTGTATCCGAGTAAACCTTGAGATAGAGGGGGCTGAAACAAGGGTTTAGAAAGGCAACAACAAAACTAGGGTTTGTATAGAGTTTGTCTCTTTTGCAACAAACACTAGGGTTTGAGGGTTGATTTGTAACGTCCTAGTTGTTAATTATTTATTTCTGATTTGTTTAGAGTCTTTCATATGATTTTAAATAATTATTGTTGAGTATGTGGTGTGTTATATTTTATTATATGATTTATTGTGATATTTATTAGAATAATGT
>Ga0228710_1006313_pt1 | contig 18058 bp, 15 predicted proteins | sample MedpolnodulmetaG_FD_177995 | JGI IMG/M metagenome (GOLD analysis project Ga0228710, IMG submission 177995) | Root nodule microbial communities from Medicago polymorpha collected in Santa Monica, California, United States - pink nodules | ecosystem: Host-associated > Plants > Roots > Nodule...
GAACCCCCCCCCCCCCCCGTTTAAGTTGATATATGTGTTAGTCGATGTTGGCATGTCAAAGAATCATACACTCTTTGTATCTTTTGAATTAGTTACTTTTGTTATCCACGATGTTGAAATTGTAGTCTCCTTTCTCATTCAACTTCTTTTTTTTTGGGGTACATTTGCTTCTCTTTCTCAATGTAGTTTTGTTTGTTAGTTGTACTATTCACTTTTCTTTGTCATGTTACCCCTTTTTCTTTTTTTATTTATATTTTATTGGGTTTGTTTGATATGGCTAGTAATTGTACGAAATAACATTATTGTTAGGAAGATGCTTCAACACTTGAACAAAGAGGTTGTTGGTGAAGATTACACTTAGAGAACTCTAAAGTATGTGTTTCCAAACTAACTTTTAGGTTCAATTCATCCCCACCGACTTTGGATATTGGATATAAATGGTATGAACAACGAATTCCCTCCCGGTTACTTTGAAGACCTTGTTGTGATTTACACAAACACAACAAATATCTTTTGATAATAGTTTACAAAAAAATTCTAACGCTTCACTTGTGCATTGTATAAATTTAATAATGATCTAGAGTGATGTAAATGAGGGGGAATGACTTAGATTAATTGGCAAATTTGTAAGTTTTTATGCTTTTAAGATGTCTTACATTTCCTTCCTCCATTACATGGACCTTCTCATGAGCCTTTTGATTTTTAATATCAACTTATTTTCAACACTATTTTTCTAAGTGAAGGTGATTACCCAATTGCTGAAGAGACATGCCATCTTTCTTATACTTCATGGTTCCTTTGAAATATTTCCATGAATTAAGGAGTTTTTCTATTACGGAGGATACACTAACGAATTAGTGAGTTTTTCCATGAGCATTTTGATGGTTGTTGTTGTTATTAATGTGTTCAATTTCATGCATTTTTCCATAACAAATTGATTGTCAGAACCAAGGAAACTTCTTACTCGTTTCATCTTCTTGCATGTATCTTCATTCTATTTTTTTCGTAGTTACTTTACATAGTGTATACTTTGATAGATATCAAACAAGGAGTCTCATATACCATTGAGAATATGACCCACACAAATGTAGTCATCATTCTTCTTCATCTTTCTCTAATGGTCTTGTGGTGTTTGAAATATAAACAACTATCAAAGTTGTAAGAAATAATTCCATCTTTTCTACGTGAAGATAAAGTAGCGTCCATCAAATTTCTCCAATATCATTTCGTTTAGTGGTTGATGTTGTATCAAAAGTAAGTATTTTTGTATCGTTTTTATAAGGACTAGTGCGATATTTAAGTCATTCAACAATTAATATGATTTTAAGTGAGATAATTGTAAGGTGTTTGATTTCATAAACTACAAAACTATAACAAGATATGTGTATGTTGGGATTAAACTTCATCAACCTATTTCACATGTATTCTCCTGATTTGTTATATATATAAATATATTCTAGTTACTAATCAATATTATCACGTATCACTCGATGAACATTATATTCTAGTTACTAATCAATATTATCACGTATCACTCGATGAACATTATCTATGTCTAAACAATGTTGTGAGTTCAATCGTATTGGTCAATTGGCGATCTCTCAACCTATTAACCAACACAATAGCGTTAAGGATTGATACTTTTAGTGAATGATAAATCTAAATCTATCTCTAGAGTTTAGCATTTACCTGATGATTATCCTAAATATAGATTCGAAAGGTATTTCTCAATAACATTGAAACAATAAAAGCAAGGATAACATCAATATTCGTGAATAACTAGAATCATATATAATGTCATAATCAAAAGAAACACATACTAGTAAGGTTGGTTACATTTAACCCAAATAAATAGAGAATTTAACTACTCTCTGTCATGATAGCTTTACAAAGATGATAAGAGACCCCTGTTTTCCATGTTGGTTTGGTTCAAAAAGCCCAGTGTTTTCTTCTCTTAAACCCTAAGTAATCATTTGCTATAAACAAAGACTCTTGCACTCATTATTATTCATTCAGAACACTAACGGTTCTAGGCAAGGGTCAAGCGTCAGAACTTCAAGGCAGGATTTCTTCATTATCTCTATGATATGCTTTTATTTTGTTTTGTTATGATGTCTGTTGCAATGAGCAGCTAAACCTCTTGATTAAGGTTCCAAATGAACCCCTTCTTATTTGTTGGATTTTATTAATAAAAATTTCATTCAGTTTATGCTTTTATTGTGCCCGATTTATATTAGTCCATGCCTGTTTATTAATGCTTTTTCAACCGGGAACTCCGAATTGTAATCTTGAAAATTGATTCGTAGATTAAAAGTAGGCACTGACAACCTGGAATTATATCAGTTCATTGGCTGTTCTAATTACTTGATTCTTAAATTGGTTAATGAAATTCAAGTTTGAAAACTTAACTGTTACTACGCTCTTTTAATATAACTCTTTAACATAAAATGATAAATAGCAAAAAATATGTTGTGTGATTCTTCACATCTTAAAACAACGAATGAACCAACTGTCAAAATGAACTGATTCACTAACCAACAATCCCTTGCGATAAACCAGAGTAAGCAATCAAGCCATTTCTAGCTAATTTTGAATTCAATCACGAAGGATTGAAAAGAATTTAATACCATCCCCAAATTCTTTAGCGCAGGGGATGCAAACCCGTAAGCTTTGAAATGTATACATCACAAATAATTTGTAATCGAATCAGAAAATCAAATTCAGATAAACAAACCATCAATTAGCACCAACAGAACCCTAATTACCAAACGACGAATCAACTATGAAGAGGTGATGCCAAAGTGAAAACCAGATAGAGATGAGGCTAACTTAAACTGACATAAACTGGGAATCGAGAACTACAAACCACTTGAAAGTTAGCGTTGTATCACCACAACTAAACCCAATTGTGATCTAGGTTTAGAGCTTGGATTGGGCTCTTCAAACAAACAGAAACCGACGATGATGGTGGCGGTCGACTGCCTAACTACCGCCATTGAAGTCGAGACCAGACGGAAACTATAACTAGAGACGAGGAGAATTGGCCACAAAGGTTTAGGGAAAGCACCATGCATATTTTGGCGGTTGGGTCACCAACAATTGCTTTAGCAACTCTAGAAGGGGTATTGGAGGTGGTGACGCGACAAAGATTCCCTCGGTCGCACCACCCGCACATACAACTACGTGGAGTCGGCCAAGTTTGGATGTTGAAGGAGAAAAGAGAGGTTGAGTGACGGTGAGGGTAGGCCGAAAAGTAAAGGAGAGGGAGAAGAGAGAGTTTCTCTCTCTAAAACTTTGTTATCTCTGTCATCATATCATAGTATGATTATTTGTGCAAAATTTTGGGGTTTCCGCAACCTTTTGTGGTCCATGTAGTGGCTCTGCCACGAGCTCATATAAGATAGCAATTCTTTACTTCTCCCTTGAAACTCAACCCATAATTATAATCAATAATACTCAAACCATATCAATTCAAGTGAAAACCATAAATATAATCAAGTGATAATTATTTACTAGATTTTATGTTGGAACATTAGTGTGATGTTGAAAAATAAATTGGAAGATTAAACACCAAGTAATTATACTTTAATCTAATGTTGTGTGAATTAAAAAAATAGAGTTTGGGGGTCCCACATAAAATAGAACACACATTAGTAGTGTTTAAATTGCGGTATTTAATTTTAAATACTTGATAATAATAAAAATAATAGTAATTATTATTTTTATTCGAGAATATCACTTCCCATAAACTTAGCTTATGTTGGTTGTGATAAGAATAAGAATTTAATTGAATTTCTTATATTTCCTTCATTCAAATCCAATAGTTTGTTTCCTTCACTTTTGTGGATTTATTTCTTTTGTCCTATCCACAAGTATTGTTGAACTGATTAAAGGATAAACTCCATTTTAATCTTATCTGTTAGAGTAACTGTTGTCGCAATTTTTGCTAAAACAGTTACAAAATCTCTATATAAATAGAGGACTCCACTCAGTTCAAAAAAACACACCAAAAGGTTTCATTGAGTTGTCGGGAACTCTTTCTCTCTTCTTCCTTTCTTGACTTGTGTTGACGAGTCTTTCTTCTCTCAATCTCCTTTTTCTGTCCCTTCGAAATTATGAGTGTTCTTAAGACCATAGTCCCTTTTCGGTTTAACGTCCCTTCGGAATTAAGAATGGTCTTAAAAACATAGTTCCTTTGATAATATATGTCCCTTCAGAATAAAAAGTACTTTTAAGATCATAGTCCCTATTTGGAATAACAATGTCACGTCGAAATTAAGAATGATCTTAACGGTATATTAAAATTATTTCAATATTTTTCTATTTGAGGAGAAATGGTGGTATCACCATATTTGAGTGGTTGTAGTGCCATATTGATGTTTTGGAGAAATTAAAATTAGAATGGTGGTAACACCATATTTGAGTGGTCTCAACACCATAACTGAGTGGTAACAATACCATATTAAAGTGGTTTTAGTATTAAAGAGTGATCTTAGTACCAAATTTGAGGGTGTAAATCTCGAACGGTTTTCTACAGTGCAGTAGTTAACCGCACAGTTGTAGCCGGACTTGTTTTATCCTGGAGGCGGCGTGGTTGATAGTCTGTCTTGCACAATTTTGCGCAGTGCCACGAAACGTCTTAAAGAGAGCGATCTGATCATAACTCAACCTAATAACAACTTTGAAAATTAAAATACAACAGTTTGGAAATCCGAAAACAACATTTTCTTTTTTGAATTTTTAAAACATGCAACCAAAAGCCACCCAAAAAAGGTCTTAATATTTTGGAGTAATTTGTAGATATTTACGTATGTTAAAATGAAACTTGCTATATTCAATCTATAATCCGCGAGCCTCTGAATTTTTTTAATACATGTAAACCTATTACACACTAGTTGAAAATAAAAGAATCACAATTAATGAATGCAAAACACTAATCCTCTAGTTACTATTCTTTGCATCATCGTTAATCTCGCCAAGAATCACAATTAATGCCACTATAAAAGCGTAATCAATATTGGGATAAACCGTGACCATGAAATGGTCTTTACCAATTAAAATGCTCGTAACTGTGTGCTTTTTGTGCATCTGCAATAACAAACAATAATGTCATGAAAATTAATTTGTGATTAGTATATATAATCAGGTGATAATCCAATCAAAGTAATTAATTAAAATGGAATATACATCACATAAAATAATGCTTATACCTGTGCAACAATGTTATTAGATTCACCAGCATAAACAGTGCAAGATCGTTCGAACCAACTACCTTTGACTTTAAAGTCACAAACATCTTCTTTTGTGTTACTAGCAAGAAACACATCTAATTTGGTCTTAAACTGCATTAGGGACGATCGTTTCAATGTAAATATCATATCTTTAGCATTTGTACTTTGACCTCTATACGCTTCCCACCTATCATGCATAGTCAGTATCTGCACAAATAGTATGACAAAAATGAAAGATTAAACAACATTATTTTTACGGGATTAAACAACACTTTATTGGATCATTGGGGTATATAAAGTTTTCTAAATGAATAAATAATGCCAATGTGGACGAGAATAATTTTTTAATCTCGGTATCTGATACAAAGGATGACTAATTTGGAAATCAATTCCACCTTCAATTAGAAAATGGCTCAATTGAAGTTAGAGCAAAATTATGTATCGACTGATCCAACAAAAAAATTGTTAGCACTAGAAGTATTTAAATCTGAGACCTAAAGAGAAACACACTCTAAAGTTTCAAGCTTACACCACCACTACAAGAAATATATCAAATTGGGGCGGAAAATTAGGTCGCAGCATGCCAATCTACAGGGACATGTAGGCGAGAAGATTGTATTGTAAAATAACTCATTGATGTGTTTAAGGACTGATTTGGTGTTCCTTACTTTTTTACACTTAAGCTGTGTAAATCTAGTCATTGTGCTCTTTGACTAAAAAAATAATTAAAGATGTATGTAGTATAAACAAATTTTAGACAAACATTAGAGACATTTAATGTAAAATCGTCAAATGAGTTAGCCCATTTTGGTCAAACGGGCCAACTACAAACAACACTGATTGTAATTGCGTTGCACATTATTAAGTACAACTCATCAACTACGAACTATGCCGATTTTTTAAAAAATCACTTCGTTGAAAATTAGTTCTTCAACTTTAATGACCTAAGTTTGAGACTGACACACTACGAATACTAGAGGAGTAAAAAAAAAATCTACTATGAGCTATGTTATCTAAGGACCAGTCCATCCCATTTCATTTTTATTTTTAATTTAATTGTTTGGTTTATTAATTCACTTAATTTTTTGTTACTTTTATGCATTAGTTTCTACAACTTCTATTTGATAAGATATGATCGAATGCAAGCGTAAATTCTTTTTACATTGACAAATAACAATCAATATCAATTAAGCCCAGGTTTTATTCCTCAAATTGAATCAAATTAATAGTTTAAAAACTTTAAAATTTTAATAGTTTTAACTAAATATATCATTTTATTAAGTTTACATATTTAAATAGATTCTTACTTATAGTTTTCAAATTTGATGATAAATTTTCAAAATTTTTACTATTATTTTTCCAAAAATCACATCATGATAAGTTGATAATACTCCAAAGCTCAATGAACCGACCTATTAGGCTTGATGTATTTTGACATATCTTATTCATATTGGACAGACACTACTAAAAAAACAAAAATTAGTGAGGGATATTTAGTGAGGGAAAACGTGAAATTCCTCTCTAATTCCGTCACTAAATTTTGCGATCAAGGAATTTGTGAGGAATTTCATTTTTTCCGTCACTAATTTTCCTCACTAATTTTTCTTTTTCTAGTAGTGAGAGCTTATACAAACATGTAGATTTTATAGCTATGTTATTGTATTGAATCAAATTGAGAAGTTGCTTGATCGTAATTGAATTGTCTCCATCTCCCATGTACGTATTTTGCAAGACAAACAAATATGCTGACTTCTTGATCATAGATATATATATGTATGATCGAGTAAAAGCTTGTTTACTTGTATTATTTTTATTTATAATTAAATAATAAAAAAAAAATAGAAAGAGAGAATAAAGTTGAACATACCTTACGACGTAGGGTGATGATAGGGTTACCGGTGGCATCAACCAAGACACGGTGGTCACGTATGGTGAACACAGAACCCTTAACTTTGAACACGATGTTGCCGTTGACATCAGTAACGGTTAAGTTGTCTGCAATGGTCATCACCTTTTTCACCACCGCCAAATCCACGGGATACGGAGCACAATATTGAGGGCCTATTATGGTGGTGGGGAGTGGTGGCATCGGTGCAGACGTAGAAGGTTGAGGTTGATAAGGATAAGCCATAATGATAATAACGATGATGGTCTTAGTGATATATATGTGTTTTTGTATGTTATGTTATGCTAGCTTTTAGTTTTTGTTTGTGATGAGATCAGAGTCTTGATTGTTATGTTAGGGAAATATATGTGTGAGAATAATGGGAGGGGTATCGTTTAAATTTTCTTATATAATAATTTGATTGATTATGTTAAGTAACGTGTAAATGATATAGCTAAGGAACAAGGAAAGGATCACGAAGGTTCGTATATATGTTAGAAATTATGAGCCGTCTTTTTTGTACGTTTATACTTTATAGAATTTATTATGTTATAAGTAACGTGTAGCGTACAAAATATAGATTGTGGAGTGGAAGCCATGATGATGGTGATTAAGAAGAAACAGAAATGGTCAACAAATAATAAATTAAGATGTCATGCAAACTTTTGGTTTGCGTTGAATATGATGTATTGTAGATTGAATCCTTTTTCCTTGAGTCGGTTTATCTTTAATAGAGTTTTGACGTGTAGTGTTTTGGAGATCCTTTTTGTTTGTTGTTCATGTGTTTTTTGTTCTATCTTTCTTGATTTCATCATAGCCCTTTCACATGGTGTTGACAAATGGAGAAGAGGAAGAGCAACTCTATATTGGTTTGTATAATTATAGGTAAAAGTATATTTTTGTTTATTTTAAAATATTGGATGATTATAATTTATCCAAAATTATAAATTTTCCGATATACTATAATGTATAAAATATTTGCTTCAATTATCAATTGTGTAAGAAAATATTTTGAATAAGATTTAAATTATGTTGTTTAATCGAGCTAATTTGATTTGAGAATGATCCTCTTGGATAGGGATTGAAAAACACCCTTCTTGATGCTCTGGTTGCATTCCCTTGCCTACGGACTCTATAGTTGCTAAATAATTATTTTGGGAGAAGAAGGCTCTTAATAAATAGACATTTTTCACACTAGATTTGCATTGGGCGTTATTGCGTAGGAGGCAGGGAACAAGATTCATGGCCTTTTTCCGTGTTTTCTTCATTCTTTGTGTATTTTTCTTCCTTTACATGAGTTCAGGACAAAATTCTCCGAAGTTGTTTTGTCTCCAAATTCTTTGTTGTGCTTTTTTTTTTAGGGAAAAATTCTTTGTTGTGCTTGATTCTCTAACTTCCTTAACTTTAATAAGATGTCTTTCCTTGTCGAATTATACAATTTAAACTATAAAAGACTCAAAACATCTATAGAATTGTAACAAAGTTTCTATCGTAGTGAATTTCTTCACAAGGTGTGGAAAGAATGGATGTACCCTTAGATCAGAAGGGGAACCACTATAATTTTTTGTGCCCCTTTTTCTCTTCCCTACTCCCTTTAATTTTCCCGCATTCGCTCATATGTTTAACACAATTTTCTGTAAAGATATTAAGAACCCGAAACTCACGAAAATAACCCTAAAAAGGTCTTAAAACCTATTCACCCCCTCTTAGGTTGCACTCTGAACTTACAAGGGAAAACACCAAGCATATTGTGGTGGTTGGGTCGCCGACGGTTGCTTTAGCAACTCCAAAAGGGGTATTAGAGGTGGTGAGCAACAGAGATACCTTCGGTCGCACCACCTGCATATATAACTACATGGAGTCGGGTGTGTTTGGATGTTGAAGGAGAAAAATAGGTTGAGCGACGATGATGGTAGGTCGGAAAGTAAAGGAGAGAGAGTTTCTCTCTCTAAAACTTTAATCTCTCTTTCATCGTATCATAGTATGATTATTTTTGGAAAATTTTGGGGTTTTTGCAACCTCTTGTGATCCATGTAGTGTCTCCGCCAAATGCTCATATAAGATAGTAATTCTTTACTTCTCCATTAAACTCAACCCATAACTATAATCAATACTACTCAAACCATAATCCAATCAAGTGAAAACCATAATTATAATCAAGTGATAAATCTTTACTAGATTCAATTTTTTTGAATTTTTAAAATATGCAACCAAAAACCACCGATAAAAAGGTCTTAATAATTTGGAGTATATATTTTGTATGATATTTACATGTGTCAAAATGAAACTTGCTATATTCAATCTATAATTTGCTAACCTCTTAATTTTTTTAATACATCTAAACCTATTAAACACTAATTAATAATAAAATAGCATTTAATGAATACAAAACTCTAATCCTTTAGTTACTACCCTTTGCACCATCCTTAATCTCCCCAAGAATCACGATTAATGCCACTATAAAAGCGTAATCAACATTGGTATACACCTTGACCATGAAATGGTCTTTATCAATTAAAATGTTCGTATCCGTGTGTTTTTTTTGCATCTGCAATAATGCCACGAAAATTAATTTGTGATAAGTATATATAGTCAAGTGATAATCCAATCAAAGTAATTAATTAGAATGGAATATACACTATATAAAATAATGCTTATACCTGTGCAACAATGATATTAGATCCACCAGCATAAACAATGCAAGATCGTTCAGACCAACTACCTCTGACTTTAAAGTCACAAACATCTTTGGTATTACTAGCTAGAAATACATCTAATTTGGTCTTAAAATGGATTAGGGACGATCGTTTCAATGTAAATATCAGATTTTTAGCATTTGTGTTTTGACCTCTATACGCTTCCCACCGATCATGCATAGTCAATCTCTGCATAAATAGTATAACATAAAAATGAAACATTAAATAACATTATATTTATGGGATTAAACGACACTTTATTGGGTCATTGGGGGTATATAAAGTTTACTGAATGAATAAATAAATATCAATTCGGGCAAGAAGATTTTTTTTAATCTCGATATCTGGTACGACTAATTTTGGAAATCAATTCCACTTTCAACTAAGAGACTACTCAATTGAAGTTAGAGCGAAAATTTTGTATCAATTGACCCAACATAAAAATTGTTAGCACTAGAAGTATTTAAATTTGAGACCTAAAGAGAAACACCCTCTAAAGTTTTAAGCCTACACCACGACTACAAGAAATAAATCATATTGGGACGGCAAATTACATCACACCATGCCAACCTATGAGGTCATATGGGCGAGAATATTGTATTATAAAATAACTCATTGATGTGTTTAAAGGTTGATTTGGGGTTCCATACTTGTTTACACTTAAGATGTGTAAATCTAGTCATTGTGAAAAGCCTTTACTATTAACAAATTTTACACAAACATTTAAGACATTTAATGTAAAACAAGCCAATGAGTTAGCCTATTTTGCTCAAACAGGTCAACTAAAAACCGACGTGAATGTACTTCGTCTCTAATTATAAACTCTTTGGTCTTTTGACTAATTTCACACATGTTAAAAAATGTGGGTGGTGTAGTTAATTTGTCTATTTAATATGTTAATATTACTAAATTGTTCTTTGTTTATATGTGTATTTAATTTGGTTTTGGCTTAAATAGGTCTTTAGTCCCTATAAATATAGGCCGTTTGAATTTTCGTTCCTAAAGTTACTAATCCTTCCATTTTGCCACTGCAAATATTAATCATTTTAATTTTACTCCTAATTATGTTTTTTTATGAGGTGGATGGTGATTAGAAACGTGGCGCTTATGTGGCTATTGGTGACTGGCTTGAGCGTTGCCATGTCAGCAAAACAAAGATGGATGGACAATTTTGCCCTTAATGAGAAAACACAAGCGTGAAATGAGTGTTTTGCCCCTGTCTTCATCTTCTTCTTATTCCCTATAAAACTTTTTCTTTGTAACACGATTCGAGGGGAAATGAACTAGGGTTAGGTCAATTGGAACACGATTTGGGGGGGGGGGGGGGATTTCATGATTGGAACTGAAATTTGGTGATTGGAACTGGAATTCAAACTCGTGACTGGAAATCGTTGAATTGAAAAACTCAGATGCAAACTTGTTCCATTCTGAAAAACCACGACTGGAAATCGTTGAACTGAAAAATCACTTAAGTATGTTGTTCGATTATGGATTTCTTATTTGTTTATAATCTTGTTCGATTCACTGAAAAAAATGATAAACTTTTGGGTTTCTTCTTTTGATTTCAATGACTTTCTATATACTCTCTCCGTCCCAAATTATAAGCAAAAAAACAAAAATCACACTTAATAAGAAAACTAAAGCATGAGAATTTGTAGCATAGTTTTTTGTGTTTTCTTTGGAATAAGTTTCATGGGAAAATGTAAAAACAATTTTCATTAGCTATTGGTTATAGAAAAAATGGAAGAGAGGGAAAATTAAATGTAATTTGCATTTAATTTCATGAGAATAAACAAAAGTTTTTATTGGAAAAGACGATTTTTTTAAAAGAACAAGATTAGATAGAATAAAAGTTTGTATTTTTTGCTTATATTTTGGGACAAAGGAAATGAGTTTTTTTTGCTTATATTTCGAGACGGAGGGAGGGAGTAATATCTATATAGATGAAAAACTTGTTGTGTTGTTGTGTTGCTTGTGTTGTTGCGTTGCGTTTGTTGTTGTATTGCTTGTGAGACTCTTTTGGGACTCTTTAAGACAAAATGTTGATAGATGGGATCACACTAAGCATAGTTTATATGGGATATTGCTTATGTTAACATCATAATGAATGGTTTGAAGACACTGCCACCAACACAATTTCATGACACAATCAATGGTTTAATTGCTGGTCTTCTTAAGTGGCAAAATAATATTTCAAAAGTTCAAGGCAAACAAGTCAAGACAATTGGGAACTCGTCTAGAAATCACGAGCAAGCAATGTTGATTGGACTACAACAACTGCCACCAGAGGAATTGGAGAAGGTTGGCTGAGAGCTGATCACAGGTCTAGTCAAATGAAATGAGAATGTTTAAAGGACCAAGACAGGAAAAGGAGTTGATGGGAATGTTGAAGGTTTAATGAACTACATGTGTCATCTATAGCTATGTCTATGTTTATTTGCTATAAAAGTGTATTTTAGCTATGACCATTTTTTGGGTTCTATTAGACCATTTATATGTTGGTATATTATGGTCCTTAGTAATGACCATATGAGGTTGTAATCTTTGGGAGAAATGAATCATCTTTTTGCAAATCAATTATGGTATGTAGTTACTAAAAAATGTAATGCTTGATTTCAAGTTAATAAATAACATTTTGGATTGGTTTTGAAATACATAATTTTCAAATTTGAGTAGATATTAGAAAACTAATTAATCCTAGGTTATTATTTTCAAATAATAGAATTTCAAGCATAAGCTAAAAGGGTGAAGTAATTGAGCTGTCAAATTACTCTTGAGGTGGTGTCTATTTTGACATGATTCTTTGCTTGTACCACAAGATGTTATTTTAAATTTTATTGCTTGTTCCAATACTTTTTTTTTTTTTCCATCTCTTGGGCTTCTTACTACCTGAAGGTGGGTTTGGTTGTGTCTTCATCTCATTCTTGAAGAGAGGAGCTTAAAATTGCTTCCAGGTGGCAACAAAAGCTCTTCATCTTCTTCTTCGTAAATTTTCTATCAATGAACAAAAGCTGGCAACAAGAAATGACCCAGTGAAACAAAAGCAGAAAATGGCACAGTGAAGAAAATGGAACATACCGCCGAGAGTTTTCTTCCAAGGTTGATTCGCGGCAGAGGGGAGAAGAAGAGAATAAAGTTGTAGATCGTGTGAGAAGAAGAGGGAAAAAGAAGAAGATAAAGACAGGGGCAAAACAGTCATTCCAAACGTGGGCTTTCTCGTTAAGGGCAAACTTGTCCATCCATGTCTGTTTTGCTGACAAGGCAACGCTCAAGCCAGTCACTAGTAGCCACATAAGCGCCACGTTTCTAATCATCCATCTTGTCATACCCCAATTTTTGACCTAATATGTCACTGACACGTGTCGTTGGGACCTACATTCATACGTCGTCTGACCTCGATTAGTCTCCGATTTTCAATGAAAAATTCGGCAGAGAGGTATTTTAAAATACCTCATATTGGATTCCGAGTCGGGCCCTCTTCTCTCTTTATTTTAATTTTATTCATTTTTAATTTCCATCTTTTATATAATTAACTTCAATTGACTTTAAATTCTTATTTTTAGGAAAATTTATTTATTCATTTTTTATTTTAGTTTGTCCAATAATATTCGAGTTACAGTCTGTCAATTCCAATCCAAATCCTCAATTCACACGCCTATCTCATCCAAACCCAGTTTCACAGGCTTCAATTTGCAAGCAGATTTTTCAGCAACAAACAGGCTGGAAGTTCCGTCTTTACTCCTGATCAGATGCACAAGTCTCTGCCCCCTCCAACAAATCCTAGGTCTCCATCCTTACCCTATAAATATAACCTGCAAAACAACCAGAAAAGGGGGACCAAAATTTTGCGACACGAATTTTCGCACAAAAGAACCTGCAAGTTACAACCAGTCCAAAAAACAGTCACAGATATAAATCAAACCCACACTGTTCCTCATCACAAACATCGCACAAAAGCCAATCGAACTCACAATAACCACACAAATCCTCAAACGACCTCAATCCAACACCAATCGAACCACAAGCACCACAAGTTACACAAATCAGGCCGATTCAAAAGAAAAGGAGGAAGAATCAACGGAAGCATCAACACGAAATCGAAGCAGTACAAAGCCATCCAAACATCAGAATCAAAAGGTAGTAATTTCTTTTCATGCTTTCGTAGATCTAGGGCTGTATGCTTTGTTATTTGGGATTTTTGGGTTTAGAATCGAGTAGAGGGGAAGGTGTAGAAGAGAAAGAGCAAAAAAAAAAAGTAAAAAAAGTATTGATAGCGGCGGCGCCGCCGCCTACGACGGCCGGCCGCCGCGCCGCCGTCCACCTACCGTCGCCGGATTCTGGGCTGGGGGGGAGAACCTTCATGTTGTTCTTGAGAGTGAGGAGAGAGCATAGGAAAGAAGGAAGAACAACATGAGAGAGAAGAGAGAAGTCTTGAGGGAAGAGGAGAAGAGAGAGAAAAGAGGGTTAAGAATGAGAGAAAATTGTGGTTAACCCCTATTTATAAGTCGTCCTGATTCAGTGTGCGAAGGTGCACACACTAACGTGTACTCTCGCCCTCTTTTGCTCCTGATTAAGATCTGGCGGTCTGCATTGACCCAGATCAAACCCATCTCAACGAACCGGCCCGTTTGTCCCCCTTTGAACCGAACCGGTTCTTAACCCGCGGCCCATTTCGTTTTCCTGCTTGCTGTTTAACACCCCCTTATTACTGCCTACACCCCCGCTCTCGCATCCTTTTATTTTATTTCTTTTTCTTCATGCATTTTAAATTCTCTTGCATTTTTATCGTTTCTTCTTTGAAATTTATTGGTTTAGGTTGCATATTTATCATTCATTTTTCATTTAATTTGTAGCATGGGTTTTAGAAAGTGTATTTAGGCTTTAATGTAATTTATTTATCTATTTACGTTTTTTGCACATAACTTAGAATGTAAATTCGGTTCGAATGTAAATATTCCCGCCATTTATTTTATCGCAGACCGTAGAATGTATAATAGGCATTTATGTAATAGTTTTAGGTGCATGTGTGCGTGTGTGCGTGTATGTTTACCTTATGCTTGGTAGTTTAGGTTAAAGGTCCTCGTGGTGGTCCAACACCACCATATGGTACCTACGCTTTACTTTCCTTGCTCCGTTAGTTTAATTTTAGTCTTGTTATTCAAAAACAAAAAACATGCAAATAATCATAAAATCACAAAAATATTTTTCACAATAAACCTTGATCCCAAGTCAAGTGACCTCTTTATTTTTATTCTTTTGTAAATCAAAATTGCAATCAATCTTAATCACATTTCAAGTAATTTTTCTTCAATATTAAAAAAAACACAAACAAGCTTATTTTGCCGTTTGGCTTTTCATTTTAAAACCTTTTTTCAAAACTAATAAAAAACACGAAAACAAATCAAACGTCAATTTTTACCCCGAACTACGAGGTTTTGATCCCTCACGGGTACGTAGGCAAAGGACACTCGTCCTTCCAAATCAATAAAATTGTAGATAAATAGGTCTCTTTTCTTTGTCACTTTAAAGTCATTTTTTTCAAAAAGCAAGCAAGTTTCATAGCACAAAACGTTAAATAAAACCAAGAGGTTCCCGTAGAGTACTACGGACATAAAGGGTGCTAACACCTTCCCTTTATGTAACTAACCCCCGACCCTAAATCTTTTCAAATGGGTGTTTCGAACTTTTTTCCCCTTTTCTCTTAAAATTAAATGTTCAGTCGTGAAATAAAATAGTGAGTCAAACGCTAATCAAATAGCCTTGACCTCCGAAAAATGGCGCGACACACCTCATCAAAGAAATATAACTAGGACTGAAATTAAAATATTAATATTTGCAGTGGGAAAATGGAAGGATTAGTACCTTTAGGGATGAAAATTCAAACGACCTATATTTGCAGGTACCATAGGCCTATTTAAGCCTTTGATTTTTCATATCACAAGACAGGTTAGTGATATTAATTAAGAGTATGTTTAGGAAAAGAATAATAAATACATCTAATAATTTGTATAAGAGTTTATATTTATTGACAAATCTTTTTTGAAAGGGTGTTTATAATTAGGGAAGGAGGAAGTAATTGATTTCCACATTATTAAGTACAACTCATCTACTCTAGGCCAATTATCCCAAAAAGCACTTGGTTAAAAATTAGATCTTTAACCTTGATGACCTGAGTTTGAGACTGACAAACCACAAATAGCAGAAGAGTAAAAAAAATCTACTATGAGCTATCTGATCTAATGGACCGGTCCAACCCATTTCATTTTTATTTTTAATTTATTTGGTTTATTCAATCATTTGTTTTACCTCTATGCATTAGTTTCCACAAATAACAATCAAATATCAATTAAACTCAGGTTTTATTCCTCCAATTGAGTCAAATTGATAGTTTAAAAACTTTAAAATTTTAATAGTTTTAAATAAATATATCTTTGTACTATTATTTTTCCAAAAATCACATCGAGAAGTTGATAGTGGGATACTCCGAAGTCCAATGATCCCATCTGATTGTGAGTTAAGATTCTCTCAATTTGCTAAAAATAAATGGATAATGCTATTTAGTAAGAGATAGATACAAAAAAGTATGTAGTAAATCCTACCACTAAGTGAGTCCCACCACTATTAATTATTTTCAAAAAAAATTGTGTCTTTATCTCTACAAATGGAATAAATGGAGAAAGACATAAATGGAGAGGATCTTGACTACCGACTGGGGGTTGCACTTGAGGAGTTAGAATCATCTCCATTTATACTCTTCTCCATTTCTTCCATTTGGATAGATAAAAATACAAAAATTATTAAAAATAATTAATGATGGTGAAACTCATTTAATGATAGGATCCACTACTCATTTTATGTCTATCTCTTTCCTAATGACAAACTCCATTTATTTTTATAAATGGAGAGGATCTTAACACACACTTGAGTGCCCTGGCTTTGATGTCATTAGTGTCTTTGTTCCTATCTTTCACTTAACCATTCATTCTCTCTAATTTAAATAATTTATTTTAACTATCCATCCATCATTCTCTCTTATCTAAAATGAACTAAAAACATCCAAAGACACAAAAGCCAAAACACCCAAGTATTTTCCTCTGACTTGACTAACTTTTTATATAGGGCAAATGGATTTGAAAGAAAAAAAACCATTTGTATTTTGGCTTGCTTTTTTTTACAACTCAGTAAATACAAAATCATGAACTAATGGACCAACCTATTAGGCTCGATCTATTTTGACATATCTTATTCATACTGGACAGAACATAGATTTTATAGCTATGTTATTGTGTTGAATCAAATTGTAAAGTTGCTTGATCGTGATTTTTTTTTTGTTGGAGTATAGTTGCTTGATCGTGATTGAATTCTCTCCATTTCCCATGTACGTATTTTGCGTGTATTGACTATTTAGTAATCACCCTTGAATCTTATATCTTAAGACAACGATGTGTGTGTATGATCCGGCTTGTTTACTTGTATTATTTTTTATTTGTAATTAAATAAATAAAAAGAAATAGAAAGAGAGAATAAAGTTGAACATACCTTACGACGTAGGGTGATGATGGGGTTACGGGCGGCATCAACCAAAAGACGGTGATCACCTAGGGTAAATACAGTGAAGACGATGTTGTCGTTGACATCAGTAACAGTTAAGTTGTCTGCAATGGTCGAAGGGGCCGATCCAGACATTTGGTATATATATGACTACAATTCCAAAGAAACAATAATATGTAAACTAAATTAAAAATAAGAAATAACATTATTTGATGCAATACAATTACAATGAAAATCGTCTCCTATGCATTTGTTGAAAATAAACTAAAATAACATCATTATGCAAATTAGAAACACTAGAAGTTGAAATCAATATAAATAATCTTTACAAAGTAGTTTGGGAAAACTTTTATCAAAACATAAAGATTACATGTTCATAATCATAATTAGAACATAGTTTTCTCAATTAATTATATAGAACATGATCATGAACTTGAGTTATACATAACACCATTATAAAAAAAAAACACCAAAAAATTTACACACTCATCCTCAAATAACCAAAACAAACAAATATCATTTACATTCATTAACATCACAAAATAACAATGTCCAAATTTGACTTATCATTATTCATAACCAATTCTAAAATCCTTAATTTCAATCATCAATGTTATTTATATATATATATATATATATATATATATATATATATATATATATATATATATATATATTTTTTGTATTTATATGTG
>Ga0228710_1006316_pt1 | contig 18042 bp, 11 predicted proteins | sample MedpolnodulmetaG_FD_177995 | JGI IMG/M metagenome (GOLD analysis project Ga0228710, IMG submission 177995) | Root nodule microbial communities from Medicago polymorpha collected in Santa Monica, California, United States - pink nodules | ecosystem: Host-associated > Plants > Roots > Nodule...
TTTTTTTTACCTTTCATGAGAGTAAAGTGAAAAAATATATTTGTATACCATCATAAAGTTATGTAGGAATATAAAGTAGAACGTATGTTATGAGCAATATATTTTTTTATTAAATCATTGGATCATAAAGAATTTATATTTAAACAATTTCATTGCATAATTTATTCTACTTTTTTATTCACATCGTTTTGTATGAATCAATTACATAATCATTGGCCCCCTCTTGTATATTGATAGACTTTTAGCAAGTATACTAAAAATTACCTAAGGAATAAAGTATAAAATTCGTCTCCATATGGACTGCATTAATTAGTTTCTACTAGGCAAAGATATAATCAACACAGATGTATTAAAACGCAAATAGTTCCGTTAACAATCATAGATTAAATAGCAAAAAGTAAATAGATTTGTAATGATTTTTAGAGAAAAATGATCATGTATTTCAAATCCCATATCTGTCAATGTTTGGTAAATTACACCTAAACCCTGCAATTGTTCTTCTAATTTCATTATTATTTTTTTTGGTAAATAGAGATACATTTCATTAACCAAAACATGTATTACAAACTTCATAGAATCAAGAAACAAAAAACAAGGAATCTGTAAACATGTTATGTCAAAAAACCAAAAAAATAAAATCAAGAAATGCCTACAACCTTACAAACTCAACACTAGGTTCTTTAGTTTCTTATACTGCATCCCTCTAATGTAGACAATCATCTTGATTTGGTGAAGGAGCTCTTGCACTGATTGATGCATGTTCTGAAATCTTCTGCTATTTCTCTCTTTCCAAATCAAATGTTGAGTCACACTCACAACCATTCTACTTAATTGATGTATACCACTGTTCCCATTGTATTGTCTTAGGATACATTGCATCACTAACCGCCAGTTGCTGGTATTAATCCTAACATTACTCCAATCCAAGATACCTATCCAAACAGCTTAAGAACATTCACACTTGAAGAAAATGTGAGAGTGAGTGCCATCCTCATTTTTACACAAGATACACAATTGGTCACAATAGATATCAATTTTGTTTAACTTGTCGCAAGTTGGTAATCTAGCATGAATAGTCAACCAAGTACCAAAAGAACATTTTAGAGGGGCAGGGTTATTGCAAATCATTTTCCTCCAACTAACTTTTTTAAAATCTCCTCTCAAGGCATTATACATTTTCTTAATAGAAAAGTTTGGTTGTTGAAGGATATTCACATAAGCACTTGCAAATCTCTTTGCTACATCAAAGATTTTTTCACTACCCATGAAACTTGGGAAGGAACTTCAATAAGTACCACATTCCTCCCTTTTATGTAGTATTCATGTACCCATTTTACCCATAAAACATCCTTCTTATTAGCCAAGTGCCAGAAATGTTTGTTGATAGCAGCTTGATTCCAACATTTCAAATGAATGACATTCCATCCACCAGTTGTCTTAGGCAAACAAATATATTCCCAAGCAACAAGAGCTCTGTTGGAAACACCTGATCTACCCGTCTAGAGAAACACTCTACAAGCAGTTTGAATTAATTTAAGGACTTTTTGAGGAAGAGCGAATACTTGGCTCCAATAAGTTTGCACACCAAACAACACTGACTTAATAAGTTGCAATTTGCATGTTCGTGAGATTCTTTGCAAGAACTTATGAAAACAACTTATGACATTGTACATAAGTTCTCTAAGATAGCTTATACAAAAACAATTTAATTGTATTTTATCTTTTGCTGTAAAATTAGCTTATAGCAAAAATGTTTGTCCAATAAGTTGCAAATAAGTTGTTTATCCAAACTAAACCTTAGTAGTATGTAGATAGGAGTGCTATGAAGTAACATTCACCTTAGCAGCAAAGCGCGGGCTTTAAATGCCCCCCATCCCCCCTGTTAGTGGACAATGGGATTGTTGCTCCAGATTAGTCGGTCCTTAGGCTGGATGCTGACTTACCAAAAAAAAATCACTTTTGATGTATCTGATTGTTTCTGCTTAAATTCTGTCATTATTGTAGTGTTGGATTTGAATTATTTAATTTACTATTGCCATGCTTCCATTAAATTTGTATGGTTCATGTGTACTGTGATAGTCTTCTGTTGATGAATGATGATAAATTTCATTGATTCTTGTTAGTTCCATGACAACTATATTGATAGCAGATAATTCAGTTTGTCATTTTTCTTGTGTCATTTTATTTCAATCAGATAGATATGGTTTTGCGAGAACGACACGTAAGTCAATAGTCCAATTCGCAGGGAAGGAGCCTTGATGAGTAGTAACCTGGAACCCACATAAGGGCTCTTCTGCAATCGGAAAGCTGTTTGCGCTCGAAGAGGGTTTCGAGGACGGTAAAAACTTCTTGAGAAAAAACCGTCACTAGCCAAAGCGTCGAGAATCATCAAGAAGTATTCTGCTTCGACTGAACCATGTGACTTCGCTCCCAGGAGAAGTTCTTTAATTTCAGTAAGATCAAAATGTGTCTCATGAAAGAGCTGCGCTGCCCGCGCCACACAGAATGTTGGATGCCCATTATCAGAAATACGTTGGGTGAGGATCTGCTTCCCGACACAAGGCTTAGGATCTGTAAGGAATGATAAACAATTCCTCGGCAAAGCTCGAAGAACTTCAGGAGTCTTAGCAAGTCTCCAGTGATGAGACGATGTTGCTCTGAAGCGAAGGAAGCGCCCAACATTAGTAGTTGCTACTCTCTTGAAAATGTTGAGCAGATCATCATCCGAGATACGTTCCATTCTTTGTTCTCTGATTCTTTCTTTTGTGAGAAAAAGCATGCAAAGGAATGGAAGAGAGTTGGTGAAGAAAATGAACAAAGAGTGGTAAAGGATTTATAGACATCACATAAAAACTCTTCATGACACGTTTTTAAGTCACCACGTGTCTCGGAAAAAGGCAAATACTTAGAAGCACTGAAATCGAAAGGCTCGATGCAGAAGGAGGCGCATTAATGACACAGAAATGCAAAAGGTCAATAATGAAAGACCTAGAGTTGTTAGAAATTGATCAGTTGTCTGAGGGAAAGACGTGTCTTACATGTTTTCAAAAGGAAAAGGGGGGTTTTTCAAGGGGACATAAAAAGACTATGTCTAAACACAATGATGACTATGACATCATAAGTATGAAGAGGAATAAAGTGTTTTTCAAAAATTCCAATGTTCTCCTCTTGAGAGTAGTGTCGTCGAAAATGGCATTTTTGGGGGGCATTTGTTAGCCTGTAAATTTGACAGGCTCATTTAATATGGTCAACATTTGTTTGACTAGTAACTTTGCAGGAATCGAAGAGCTTTCTCATTTCAACTAGAGAGCTTCGACAAGTCATCAAGCCTAGAGCGCGTGGTTAGAATCTCGACAAAGCAAGGCTGAAAGGGTGTTTCGTGTCGAATACAAGCAAAAGGCGGGAAAGCACGATTTCAAGCAATGAGACGGTTTCCTTTTAGTGGAAAACATGGGACAAGTGGTTGTCCAAGATGGAGGAAGTGTTGATCATGGGTTTAGTGGTTCGCCATCTAGGTTTTTAGTATAAGTAAAGAGTTTCCAAGCCGGAAAGTGAGTCGCAAATCATTTACAGAATTCTACAACACTCAAACTACTGACGTCTAGGGAAACGAGTTATACAGAATGTATGTAAACTGATTTGTAGACCACCCCTTTATTTTAATGCATTGCATTTTATCTTTCCTTGAGTTTACGTGCGTAAACTTACTTTTATCTTTCTTTTTATCTGCTTTATTTTAAGCTTTTACTTGCAACTTCAAACCTGTCGAGAGACAGTGCCTTTTATTATCAAACCTGTCTTGCTCTCTAAGCAACCTGAGTGCATCTCGTGGCCTTTTTTCAAACTCTTTTCTTGTAAAAACTTTTGCACAACGGTCTTGAGATTTCTAGTTCGATCTCGTTTGTAACAATCAGAATTAGCCCCCTTTTGCCGAAATCACAGGCAAACAATACGAAGAAAAAAATATTAAATTCATTCATGTGATTAATTAGTTTTTTTACTGAACTAATATATAGTAGAAAAATTAGTGAGTAACATATATACTATGAGGCCTAAAAACATTAATCATAATAAAAATTAATATTATTGTTAAATAAAAATAAATTAGTTGGAGGCCTAATTTACTTGCGGCCAACAATGTCGTTAAAATCACGATTTAACTTGTGAATTGTACGATTCCAGGAGTCTATCTATCGATTTTTGAGTTGATTTAGATGCAAAATTTAATTTTTAGTGCTTTGAAATGAAACTGAATTTACTCAATTGAACTTGGTAAACTCAGGTAAATTCGCATTAATTTTTTAATTTTTCCCATCCAGTTTTTACATTTGGTTCATTTTCTTCTTTGCTAGTTTTATTTTGTCCATACATGTTCTTTTTTTGTTATAATTGAGTTGAAATTTTGAATTATTTGTGTGTATACATATATGTATGTAATTTTAATATGAGGTGAACTTGTATGAGTCTACAAGTCAATTTCACACATGTAAAATGCATTTACTTTTTGAGATTTGACAACTTTCTTGCATCCCCTTTAGGCCGGCCCTGTTGCAACATTACTAGCTAGGCATACATGTTAATTTTCGGATATTTTTTCAATCTATCCCTCATATTATTGGAAGCACGGTTCATGTAGTGTATTTTGATAGAATTTGAGCAATATAGCAGGGCGGATTGAGAAATTATATAATTTTTGATGTTGTATCTATTGCTTAGTCTATTTATTTTCTGGACCATATGTTATCGTGAATAGGGCCACATAAGAGCATTATTCTCAAGTTCAATTGTAAGATATATAATCTTTACTTGTTAAGGAGAATCCTATAATATATTGTGAGCATAAAGCATTGGTTTGTTACCATAATTAATAGAGGACCATTTTTGTGCCAACTACTAGTTAGCCAAATAAAGCAAATTCCCGTATCTACGACCATGTCTTGACTGGAATGCAAATTCTATTGCATGGGGGGGTATTGAAAGAGACTTTCTCCAATGTTGTAAGCTATGTTGAAGAAAATCTGAAATGTCTTCTTTTTTAAGGGGAAAATCTGAAATATTATCCTTTTTAATTTTATGGAGGGTGAATTACTTGCTTAATTCAAATGTATTTTTAATTAGAGTTTTGTTACTAAAGCTAACGTACTACATTTTTATCCACTACTAGAAAAAGCAAAATTAGTGAGGGAAATTAGTGACGGAAAAAATGAAATTCCTCACAAATTCTTTGGTCGCAAAATTTAGTGACGGAATTAGAGAGGGATTTCACGTTTTCCCTCACTAAATATCCCTCACTAATTTTTGTTTTTTTAGTAGTGATCTAAGTCTAGCAGCTCACACACACTAATTAAATGTCATACGATGTAGCATTTTAATATGAAATAGGAACTTGGAATCTTCTACTAGGTATATTGTCTTCTGGATTTAATGTAGAATGAAAAGAAAGCCTTGCGAATTGTAATTTTTATTCAGTTTTTTGCACTTTTTTGTTCTGATTCTTTTTATTTTGCCCCTTTAATATGAGGAAAAGTTTGAGACATGAACAAGCAAGAGCCTTACTGTGTCACTGTGGAGTTATGTCATGTTAACTAGAGTTCCCTTGCTATTGTAGTTTAGGGGATTCATGTGATTCCTAAACAGGATGGCATGTTAGAGGATTTACATGTCAGTGGATTTATAAATCGATGACATAGCCTAATAGTTGAGAGAGTGGCTAAGAAATAGTGCTAGAGCGGTTGTGCCTAACACTTCTCTCTTTAAAAACATGAACAAATAAATATATTTTTTTATTTTAATTCAAAAAAAAAACACTATAAAAAACACTATAAAAACACTATGAAGAAGAAGGAAGAAGAAGAAGAAAGAAATACGTGAAGAAAAGGAGAGAGATAGAGATAGATAGAGAGAGAGTTTTGGAGCTGATACAATTTTAGCAAGTGTGCAAAACTATATTGAAGTAATAAATAATTTGTATCCGAATGGACTATTTTAATTCCTCTACTTAGCAATGACATTAATTCAAATGACATGATTGGGGGTGTTTTAGGCAATTTAGATTAGTTGCAATTATAAAATAATAACTGAAGAATAAAATTGGTTTTTGAAATATTTTTAGAGAGAAGTCTTTCAAATCATTTGTTCTATACTAGCTGGTAATCTAAACCTACATTGTACAATTGCTTCTCTAATTTACAATAATTAACTAAATAGTTCGGGTTAATCCCTTGATTTGGAGCCCTCTTTCCTAATTAGAATTCCCTAATCTTTTAGATGAACCCGTAATTATTAAAGGTTTGATTGCCCGTTTATTCAGAAATCACAACTTATCAACGTTCCATCCCTAGATTGTTAGTTACGGTGAACAGTATAATTGGGTCTAAGTCATAAGTTGTGGTTAGTAATCATATGGTCTATAAGATCAATTTATATTTGATCAGGGATTAATTGCATGTTTGGTCTCTTATGTTTATTTAAGATTTCAAGTTTATCCCTTTGTGTTTATTTAAGATTAATTGCATGCTGTTTGGAATTGAAAAGAAATCTAGGTTACATGAGCTATATATGGGAGATGCGCACAGTACCAAGGGGCGACGTTTTTGGACATAAAAAGATCACGTTTAGGAGGATATTGGGATACAGGAGCATCACAAAAAAAGCATGAGCATGGAACTTGAAAACTACATCAACACCTATTGAGAAGAAATTGAGGAGCTAACGACGAAATTTTATCGGTTTATTTTTTTTTATGTTGTAGATTTTTATGAACATTAGTAGCTAAATTCTTAAATTGATTAAGTCATAAGATGAATCAAGATATTTCAATTTTGTATTAATATTTTACTCTTTATTGAATTTGTTATTATCGGGTATCATTTAAGTGACCAACTTAAAACCTAAAATAAACATAAGGGATCAAATATGCAATTAAGTCTTTGATGAGAATCATCAAAGCATTAAGCACAATTTGTACTGAATAAACTAGAATTGCAATTATTCTGATCTAGAGTTTACAGATTACATGTCCAATAGCTCGGAACAGAATCATCTAAGACCTAATCTCAGAGAACTTAGCTACTCATGACTAAAGCACAAATAACTAATACATAAGTACAGTTTATTACATGAATTTGATTACTAGCTATGAGTTTTGATGGTCTCCCACCAATTCTCCAGATCTCCTGCTCCAAGTATGTGTTTTCTCCTCTAAAATTTCAAACCCTAAACTAAAAAAAAAAGGCTTTTATGGAAATAAATTATGTCACGCATATATCGTGCTCCGGTCGTATTAGATTGTGGCCTGATACCTCCTTAAATTCAAACTTGCAGCAGAAGCTCCTCCAAATCATGCCCTGATTTGCTGAAATCATGGTTTGATTTTCGACGTACCAAAAATCATCAGTTGGCTCCAGATCGTGCCCCGATTTGCATAATTCATGGCACGGTTTCATACTTCCTTGCAATCTCAATTTATGTTCTCTTTGTAGCTTCTAACACATGCAAAATCACCTGAACTCCATTAAATTGAACAAAAACAACTAATAAAATGATATATGACCTAGTGTCATCACAACCCCAAACTTTCATCATTACTTGTCCTCAAGGAACAAACCATAAAATGAAATTAAACAGTAAAATAAAACTTACTTCACCAATGGTATTATCGAAAATTCATCTCCTAGTAAGCAATTTGAAGGTGAGAAAAACACAAGAAGGGGGGATTGAATTATGTTAGCTTTTTCTTCTCTTAAAACTGAAGTCACTAATCAGAAGTTGATAGAGTTCAGGTTATGATGCAATGTTCAGAGTCTAAATGCAGCGGATAAGTAGAGAGAGAGGGAGAGAGAGAGAGAAAGAGAGAGAGAGAAGAAAGACACAAAGCAATTTATAGTGGTTCCTTCCTGTTTGCTTGTGATTTTGGCAAACGGGAGCTAGTTCTGATTATTACAAGTGAGATCAAACTAGAAATCTCAAGACCGTTATGCAAAGGTTTTTATATGAAAAAGGTTTTGAAAAAAGGCCACGAGATGCACTCAGGTTGCTTATAGAGCAAGACGGGTTTGAATAAAAACGCATTGTCTCTCGACAGGTTTGAGTTTCCAAGTAAAGGCTTAAAATAAAGCAAATAAAAAGCAAGATAAAAGTAAGTTTACGCACGTAAACTCAAGGAAAAGGTAAAATGCAATTCATTAAAATAAAAGGGGTGGTCTACAAATCAGTCTACATACATTTTGTATAACTCGTTTCCCTAGACGTCGGTAGTTTGAGTGCTGTAGAATTATGTATATGATTTGCGACCCACTTTCTGGCTTGGAAACTACTATTTATACTAAAAACCTAGATGGCGAACCACTAAGCCCATGATCAACACTTCCTCCATCTTGGGCAATTACTTGTCCCACGTTTTCTACTAAAAGGAAACCGCTTCATTGCTTGAAATCGTGCTTTCTCGCCTTTTGCTTGCCTTCAACGCGAAACGCCTTTTCAACCTTGCTTTGTCGAGATTCTGGCCATACGCTCTCGGCTTGATTCTTTGTCGATGTTCTTCAATTTATATGCAAAAGCTCTTTGATTCCTGCAAAGTTAAAGGTCAAACAAATGTTGACCATATTAAATGAGCCTGTCAAATTTACAGACTAACAAATGCCCCTCAAAAATTCCATTTTCGACGAACGCAGTTCATGCGAGGAGAACATTGGCATTTTTTGAAAGCACTCCACTTGTGTCTTCTGGAAGCATGGCGTCACCCCATTCATTGCTCTTAAACATGATCTCCTCAGTTTCTTTCCTTCTGATCATTTAGATTTAGTGGACCACTTCTTACTACTCATAACAACCTCCCAGATATTTATTTATGACCTTAACACGCCATTTGTCATCAATTCAACTCTTTGTACTCTCCTCCTTTGACCCTTCATATCCTCATCATTACCATACCTTTCCCCACAAGATTTCCAAAGGTTTCATGCTTCTCGAGACAATTGATTATCTCACATCTCAAGGCGCCTTTACCTTCTTTCATCCACGTGGAAATTATGAGGAAACAAAAAGATGAAGGGATTGTTCCTTCAGCCATGTTTGCTTTGATAAGTGCTCAAAAGTAATATAATTCGTATGTTAAATTAGGCATTTTAGTGACTTGTTCTGCAAGTTATCTAAGGAAAAGTTACCAATTTTTGTACTTTTACCATTTATGCTTTACATGCCTGATTTCATCCCTTTTATGCAGGAAATGACCAACAAGGAAAAAGAAAGAAGCTTATGAACCAAAGTCTGCACGCTTAAGCGTCCGCAGCACGCTTAAGCATGCAAGTTCCAGTAGCCACAACCCTTCCACGCTTTCAGGAAGCTTCCCACACGCTTCCAAGATTTAAGCTGCACGCTTAAGCGTCCGAGTTCCAGAGAGCACTAGATTTTGCACGCTTCAGCATAGTCCTTCATCTACAGTGGATAAGGAACATGTGGCAGCATCTCAATGGCCAACGGAAGACTTTCCAGCCGCATGTTTAAGCGTCCTCCGCTCGCTTAAGCGTGCGCCGACAGCTTTAGCCATATAAATAGCTTTTCTCTCATTTTTGGTAGATCTTCTTCATTCTTTTTGCTATTTTCCCGATTTTTAGAGAGAGAGAGAGAGAGAGAGAGAGAGGGCATTTCTAGAGAAAGAAACACAAAGCAAAGTAGTTAAGAGTGAATTCAACCCAAGATTTGTTGAGATATCGTGAATCTAGGCATAGAATCTTCATCTTTCCGTCATCCTTTGCCAAGCTTGCATAGACATATGAAGCTACATCTACCCGTGTGGGTTTTGAGGTATTTCAAACAAGCTATTATGGAAACTCTTGATCTTTTAATATATGGTTCTAGCTTATTTATTCAATATTGTTGTTATTCTTGTATTTAAAGCTTTATTGAGATTTGAAACGATGTTGACAAATACTTTTGGATCTAGGAATAGAATAACAATCTATCTAATTTTTCATTCTAGACATGGGATTTAATCTTTGATAATCACTTTTAATCAAGAACTTAATGCTTTTGGATCGGTTAATAGATTGGGAAATCATCGATTAAACGATCCAATGGACTTTGTGACTGTTTAAATAGTTTGGGAAATCGACATTTAAATGATCCCTTAGAAATAACGATATCATTTGGACACGAATGATGTTGTTGAGTGATTGTGATAAAATCGTTTAAAAATCTAGAATCCGTTATTAGATCGAGAGGTTGCAGTTGTTACGCTTTGTTGAGTGCCTCTGACCCCAAGCGAAATGACCATATATCTACTCTATTTATTTTATGTCATATAGATGATTTAGGTTTATACAAACAAACATTTTAAACTCAAACACTTAATATGATAAGTGATGTTGAAATGCTTAAGATATAAGCAACTCCCTATGGAACGATCCTATTATACTCACGTGTATAAACAGCTACCTTCCAACGAACCTTCCCTTCATATTTCCACTTCTCTTGCAAGAAAAATCTTAATTTTCCACCATGGAAGCGCTACCCTCAGAACTCCAATCCTCATCACAAAAAAGATCAATGCTTCGAGTGTTATGGGTTTGATGTCCTTTAGGGCGTCTTCACAACTCCATCAACGGTTATCTGAGGATGTTGGGGTGCTTAGGGCTATTTCTTATGACTGTTTACGCCTCTTTCTTCTTCATTCGCCTATCGCAGAGCAGAGACGGCTCATGCAACTGCTAACTCTTAGTGGTCATGCGCATTATTGCGTCATTGGGGCTGCTCGGCTTCTTCACCATACTCAACCTGACTTGCAGATGATTCCACTTGTGCTGAGAAACACTCTCCGGGCACGGTCAAATGAGGCTATCTATTTCTTGCTCATGTTGCGGGTGTTTGCAGATGATTCCCCACCTCTTGTATATTGATAGACTTTTATCAAGTGTATTAAAAACTACCGAAGCAATAAAGTATAAAATTCGTCTTCACATGGACTGCATTAGTTTCTACTAGGCAAAGACATCAACACAAATGTATTAAAATTGGGGGGTTGCACAACGCAAATAGTTTCTTTAACAATCATAAATTAAATAGCAAAAAGTAAATAGATTTGTAATGATTTTAAGAGAAAAATGATGTCTTTCAAATCTCATATCCATCAATGTTTGGTAAATTGCACCTAAACCCTATAACTGTTCTTCTAATTTCATTATATTTTTAAGGCTTAATACATCATTTAGTCCCTTAACTTATTTTCTGTTTTCACTTTGGTTCCCTAACTTTAAAGTGTCTCAACTTGATCCCATAAATCTTCTGTCGTTTACCGTTTTGGTCCTCTCCGTTAGTTTTTAACATCAAATGTCTAAGGTGTACCATGTTTAAAGGTGGTCCACCATGAACCTTAGTAAAAAATTTAATTTTAATCCTTTGATTTTTTTTAAAAAAAAGAGGATTGTTAGATCATGTAGGGTCTATTGTATTTTATTGTAAACGACTAACACCTAATTTTTTTTCACTTTTCTTCCTCTCATCTTCATCAATCTTCCATTAACTCGGAAAAAAAAATCCAGAATCCACATCCAGCCCTTTTTAAGTTCCTTATCTTGAATTAAAAAAAAAAAAATGAATTTCTTCAAATTCTCTAATCATCATCATCATCCTCGACAACATCAGCAACAAATCAACAACAATGAAGCAAGAACAATAGCAAATCAAATTCAACCTTTTTTTCTTTCTTTCATCATCATCATCAATCATCATCATGAATAAAATTAAAACAGAGAAAAGAAGAAGCAACATCAGATATGTGTTATAGGTAGAAAGAGTGCTCTTTCTGATAGCATATATTCATTATCAGATCAACAACTGCAACAACAGCAGATCGAGAGAGAGAATAGAGATATCTAAACTAAACCCTTTTTTACTTCATTTGATAATCATCATCATGAATAAAAAAAAGAAAGATAGAGAAAAGAAGAAGGAAGGAGGAACAGATAGACGAATGATGATTCTGGGTAATCCATTTTTTTTAAGAGAAAGAAGAAGAAAAAGGTTATTTTTTGAGTTTGATTTGGGAATGAAGAAGAAAAAGCGTACAACTCAGATTTTCTGGTGTTATTTTTTATAAAAAATGAAAATAAAAATTATTAGTTAAAAAAACTGACTTTGATTTTATAGTTTTTTGTAATGAACATGGTGAAGGATTCAATCAATTGTTTTTTTTTCTAGGCTTGTTTGTTCAATTTTTTTTATATGAACTTAACGTTGAATATGATGAACATTAAAAGGAGGAATAGGGAAGGAGAAGAACAATAGGAAGAAAAAAAAATTAGATATGGGTGGTTCACTATAATAGATTATGGACCTGCAATCAAACGGTCACACTCATTTTAAAAATATTAGATATTAAAAAATTAACTGCGATGACCAAAATAGATAACGGCAGAAGACATAAGAGACTAATTTCAGACACTTTATAGTTAAGGGACCAAAGTGAAAACAGAAAATAAGTTAAGGACCAAACGATGTATTAAGCCTATTTTTAATAAAAAAACACAATGTAACTTTTTTTTCGTCTTATTTTTGTTAGAGAAGATTTTGTAATTATTTGTTCATACTTTTTTGTATAAAATAAAGTTTTAACAATAAACATTATTTTCTATAAAAACACTCTAAACTTTGTGTTGCCTCTGTACAAACTAAGGAAAATAACAACCTAAAATGTTGATAAAGATATTCGTTCGAAGTTGTATTTTTATATTATTGATTAGAATATAAATCATTTTTGGGTTAGTTACATGACTATTTTTTATGTTTAGGGATGTTATTTTCAATTAAATAAAAGTATTTTCCTTGAAAAAGTCTATTTGATTTAAATAGGGGCTAATTTTTACTATTAGAGTCGGGTCTCCAATTTCATAGAAACGACCATACATACATACATATGTGTGTGTGTTAAGCAAATTAGTCTAAAGACATGCAACGCATACGAGATAATTGGGTCTCTTAAGCATATTGGTTATGTATTTAACTTTAGTACCGAGTGTGTACGAAAAATATATTGTTGGAATAGGAAAATTCCATGTTAGTGATCTCTACGCCTAGAGGAGGATTTTGTCTATAATAACTTCTTAAAAATTGTTTTCGAGTGCTTCAGGGTTTCCCTAAAAGTGATATAATCATGAGAATGTGAAAATAGTCATTGGTCCGCAATATATAGAACACATATTTTTTTTAATCTTAGTCGAATGCATGTCCTCTCCTCTAAAAACTAGCCATAATATTAGTTGGTAGATAAAATATATGTTCCAGCTTGAACAGGCAATGTAAGTGTATATATAGAGGTTAAAGAGGTTAGTCTAATGAGTCATTGCTTTTTGAAAAATACTAAGGGAATGTAAGTGTATATATTAAAAAAAAAATTGAAAAAAAAAATATGATTTATGCTCTTCGGGTCCATTTCTTTGTGTTTTGCTACTTAAAGGTTTCTTGAGTTTTGTAGCAATGTGGGGTAGTCAGTCACTCGTTAATTTTGAAGAGATCGATATCCTTCGTTATGAAAAATGGATGATCTCTCTACATATAAAGGATTTGGCAGCAAGATTGAGTATGAGCAAATGTTACATAATTTTGTTAACCGGTCTAATTTTTATTTTATTTTTTCAAAAAAAAAAGTTTTTTTTTTCTTTTTTAGAATCGTGGTGAAACACGCTTTACTATTTTCTGATTCAAGCCAATATTACTTTTGAGTAACTTTTCCATTTTGCAATTTTTGGCCACACAAAGACCACTCTTTGCACTATACTTGCATGTACCATTTTTCTGCAATCAACCAACAATGCACATGGAGTTATCCAATGTTGAAGGAGTAGTAGAATTGTTGGCAATAAAAGGAGGTTGAAATATCATTTTCTCTCCATTTAACAAAAGTATAAAAACATCCATCATTCTATCTTCAAGAATGATACCTTCATTATTGTTTATCCCATGTCTTTATATTCACTTTCATTTTTTTAATCTTCGTCTCATTATTCTCATATTAAATACTTTAATTAAATGAATTACCATTACTGCCTTTTATGCTGATTTGGTTGTCCGGTTTTTCTAATTATAACATTGATACTATTTTCATCACTCTCAATTTAATATATTCTATTTTGCATTTATGTTATTGGTAAATACACTAATACTTAACAAGAGCACTTAAAATCATTTTTTTCTCTCTTTCATTAATTGATTTTCCTTAATAAGTGTGAAATTAGCAAAAGGTTCACTTAAATTGGGATGGAGAGAGTACTAACTTTCTTATGTAGCTCTAACGTTAAAACCTTATGTTGTTTAATGAGTAAATATGAAATTTTAATTACTTTCTAACAATTTGTTTGTGTCTCTTTGGTATGTTGACATTGTTGTGCATGGAAATGTTTAATCTCGTCGATTTCCATTATGCGCCTATTCATGGTTGAATAGGCAAACGAACGTTCACAGGGAATTAGATTGACAACTATGAGAGCACTTTAATAATAAAAAGTGGTTTTCAAGTAGTCAAACTAATGTTCGGTGAATGGGCATTCGTCTATTGAACTCGAACTCTGAATAGATGCATTGTCAAAATCAACAAGGATAAGCCATCCCCCGTACAACATAGGCCCCGTTTGGTTTGAGCTTATTTTGAGTTTATGAAAAATAGCTTATGTAAATAAATAAGCTTTTATTTTAATTTATAAACTCTCACTAACGAAAATTGCATCTTCATAAACAGGTTTTTCATAAACTACCTTAAAAACTTATAAATAGTACATAAAAACTTATTTATTTGCATAAGCTGTTTTATATAAGCTCTAAAATAAGCTAATCCAAACGAACCCATAGTCGACAAACCAAAGAGACGCAAAAAAAGTTTGCTAGCAAGCGGTTACAAAATTCAAATTAACTCATTAAACAATATAAATTGAAATGACAGAGGTACATACCTTTTAGAAATATGTTGCTTTACTTACTTGTAACTGCAATCTTTACTGCAACTTTTTACTATAATATATCAAAATAGACTCTCAAATTATTCACTAACACATCGTCTCTTTGCATGCCACAACTCTATTTTTGTCACTAAACTTCTGAGTTGTCATGCTACAACCTCTACTCTTCATTCCCTTGTTAAGCTTTCAATGCATTGCACAAATTAAAGGCAATGGTTTCATCAGTTACAAAAATCTATTATAATATATTAGCGGAAAAATGGACACCATCATATCATGTATTTTAATATTTTATCGAGTCTTTTATTGTTTATTTTATGATTCTCTACTGGATTTAGAGTGAGTTATTTATAGTTTTGTGAAGAAGTATGTAATATTTTGTTAAATCAGCATGTGTCTTGTAATTCCCTAACCATACTACTCTATAAGGTGTTTTTAGTCTTTTTGGTATAGATTAGCGTGTCGATCCGAGCAAAATACGCCTAATAAAATTTACAAAATCATGAAAACCAAGCATCATAAACATTGGAAGTCTTGACAGCTTGGAGAAATTTTGTCTCAAGTCTCAAACACACATCAAAGGTTAAAAGCCATGAAAAGTGGAAGAAAAAATAACAAATGAAATTTGTATCAGGGCCACATGCCCCCTTCAATTCCTGACGCATCAGGTTGAAAGGGAAGAACTCACCTTATGTATCACACAATTCTTCGATGGAGATTAGTCATCGTTAAGCGGTGGTGAAAATTTGTATTCATATTAGGATAACCTAAAAAAAGTAGCTTAATTAATTAAATGAATTTAAATAAAATAATTAAATTAATTTCTTTCGAAATGTTATTTAACATAAGGCATTGTAGTACTTTTCCAAAGTTGCGATTTTGGTCCCCTAAGAAAAAAACTACAAAACTGCCCCCTAAGTTTTCCATCTGTGGCAGTTTTGGCCCCCAAGGTCAATTTTGACTCGGTCTACGCTGACGTGGCACCATAAGTGAGGTGCCACATGTTATTTTTTTGACCAAAAATTGGCTTTGGGGGGCCAAAACTGCTACAGTTGCAAAATTTAGGGGCGACTTTGTAGTTTTTTTTCTTAGGGGGCCAAAATCGCAACTTCGTGAAAGTTAGGGGGCGAAAACTACTATTAAACCTAAAAACAATTGATCCTTCTCTCTTCTCTCTTTCTCTTGTACGATCATACAACTATTTAAATATACTCTATTTCTCACGTACTTTTCTTTTCTTACACTCTTTCTCTTACTTATTTCTCCCATCACAACTTGTCTTTCAAACCAAACATACAATCTAAATTTGTAGCATTTGGGACCAAACATGATTTTTACATTCAAATTTTATTGTTGAATTCAGTTTTAAATAAATTTGTTCAAGAAAAGTATTTTCACTCCAAAATCAAACCCACATGAAGATGGAAAATATTTTGGTTGACATTGAGTTTTAATGACTTTATTGACTTTAGTGTATTTAGTTGATAGACGAATAATTAAAATAAAATATTTTGGTGAGAAAGAATGATTGGTTAGAAGAGATAGAAACAAATTCTCTGAAGTCATCAAACACAAAATCACTCAAGTAGAACCTCATAAAGATGGTTGAATTGGGATTCACATGTAAGGACTAAGAACATTTCTCCCACACCCTACCTTAGATTTGTTAGGTTTCAAGTGTTAGTGTAGTGGTTTTATATGAGTGAATAAGTCTCACATCGTACACAAATGAATAGAATGTTTGATATTTAAGATGAACTAGACCATTGACCCGTGCTATCGCACGGGTCATATTGATAAATATATTAAGTGCTAATATATATCAAAATAGTTTAGTTGAATGGAAATAATAGTATAATTCAATTCATAATAGATCCTTATTCAGCTAATAGAATATCACACAAAGCATTGGGCCAATCCTTATTAAATAATCATAGTCTTCAAAACAATGATATGAATCATGGTTTACAACTTAATTTGTATTTTGCATAGCTCAGGGGACATCGAAGACACAACATAAGATATGAAACTTAAGACAAACTTACTGTAAATGAAAAACAACGAAATCAATCGGCGTGATATGTATAGAGTTATGAGCTTGTATAGTTCACTGCAATTGGCAATTAGATGATGTTATACTATACACATTTCTGATATGATCTCCAAAAAAGTAATCAAATAACCACTTAATTTGAATATGATGTAAAATACCTTGAGCACGCAAACTATTAATACAAACCCAACATTAGTATTAGTTGCAGGGGTTATAAAGTACTCCCAAAATATTTAAGTTATGAGCATACATTTGGAAGAGATAGTGGCAATGATTATTAGGGACATTTTTTACTTATTCAAGAGTACTGTCATAACATTATTAGCAACCATTTTGTACAATTTGAAAGGCTCAAAACATGAGCTATCAATGAAAGTGCTGTTATTTTGGAATTTATAAAAAAGGCTAGGCAACCTCCCTCTCGGACAATAATGAATTTATCATAAAAAACTCAGATTATTACAAACAAACAAAAAAAACTCAGATTATTGACAAAAAAGTGTACATGCAAAAATAGCAATACAATAGTGTGCACTTTGGAAACATCAAGTTCAAGCTCATAAGTTCGCATCTTCAACACGGCTCATAGACTGGCTCATAGACTTCTTATACTCATAATCAGTATCATAAATTGCTGCTGTTAGAATGAAAATTAAAATCAGAATTGCAGATGAGAAAAAATATTAGAAGCGCTACCATATAAATTAGCTAAACCAATTAGCTAATACATATAAGTAATACTAACTATAGAAATTGTACCTTTAATCAAATATTAACCATGCAGACTATCTAAACTGATGAGAAAGATTACAACAAAAGATGAATGCAAACAACTTCAAGATCAGACATTTTGTTTTTCCTTAATTACCTGGGATCACATAAAACAAATCTTCTTACGATTATAATAACATCAGTTATTGAGATCAAAATGTGAATATCTAAGAAGAGGAATAAATAATAAAATAATCTTAACTTTGGGGGACTGAAATAATCACAAATGTTTGACTTTTGTGAAGTAAAAGTGATCATAGAAAGGTAAAATTG
>Ga0228710_1006318_pt1 | contig 18039 bp, 9 predicted proteins | sample MedpolnodulmetaG_FD_177995 | JGI IMG/M metagenome (GOLD analysis project Ga0228710, IMG submission 177995) | Root nodule microbial communities from Medicago polymorpha collected in Santa Monica, California, United States - pink nodules | ecosystem: Host-associated > Plants > Roots > Nodule...
TTTAAGTTCCAAAAAAGTTACCCGTTGCTAAAAAAAAAAAAAAAAGTTACCCGTAAAAATAATGGGCATGTCAATGTCATGTCAGCAATACATGTTAGCAACCCATGCTGACTATTGTTGTTTGGCCTTTTTTTTTTGACTAATTTGATTGAGCAATGATATATGAATAATCATTGATGAAAACTTTTATGACAACTTCATTTTCTTCTATTTCTATTGGTTAAAGAAAATAGAGAGAGAAAAAGGAAGAGAGAATAAAAAAATAATGTGAGTACGAGAGAGAAAATTGTCAAAAAATTATTGAAAAATGATCGTACAAACATCATATCTCAATTTGATTGGGGGAAGCAGAAACGCAGCCAAGACATTTCCCTTGTTATCTTTCCAATTTTATTTCTACGCATTCCACAGTGGAAATGATAGAAAATAATTTAGGCCATTCAAGTAGGGTTAAAATTTATAATTTTTCTCTTATAAAAAAATTACATATTCTCTATACTATTAAAACACATGCTAAAATGAGAAAATTAATATACATATATATATATATATATAATAATTAAAAAATATATATATGAATATATATCATATTATCTAAGATAACTACTAATAATAAAGTGTGAAATAAAATAAATTATAATGGTTTGGTACAAGTTTTAGGTGATTGATTCCAAATTATGTTAAATTGATATCCAAACCAATAGAAACCATGTTTGATTGGTTAATAGATCCGAACATGAAAAAACTGAACCAATTTAGTTGGTTTGGTTTAGATCTTTAAATTCATCGGATCATTGATTTAGTTCGTATGCCCTTTATTAAAACTAGTCTAATGAATAATCTTGTGGTCATTGTTGGATGATATTCAACAATGTTTTTGGTGCTAAAGATGGCGACTATGCAAAAACATTTTTTTATTGTCATATTTTTTAAATATGTGTTTATTTTAACTTGTTAAACCCTACATGTCTTGCTAAATCTCACCATGTTAGATCACTAAGGATACAATGAGACTTACAAGTCAAATAGTAGAAACAAACTTGTACATTATACAACACTATTTTACTCATATACCATAAAATTAGTTATATAATAATAACAACGAGAACACCTTTTATCTAGCATGTCCCAAAAAAAAACCATGTCAATGCAACACCATGTTGTTGCCTTGACTAGAAAGTCATGCCTTGTCATCTATTTCGACTTTATGGAGGTAGTTTGAAAATGAGCAAAATAAAGATAGGTCCAGTGTTTGAATGTATGGAGTGGTTGTTTATGACTTATGAGGTCATACGTGGATCAGGTTGAAATTTTTGACACTCAAATTAAATTCATCCCCTTTTTACAAGTTTAGTGGAGTATTTGACACGATTTTTACTATTATTTTTGTATTCTTCTTAGCCTTCAAATTCAGTAAAGTTGTTTTTATTTTACTTTATATTATTTCATTTGGAGGCTATCACTTTTTTAGATAACTAACATTTTTTTTATTACCAATGAAAGTAGCAAGTTGCTTCAATGCTCACAATTGATGACTAGGAATGTGAACGTAGATATAACATTTTTGCAACGCGCAAATGAAACGGTGTTTACTCTAATTCAAAAAGTAGTAAAAGTAATTGATACCACTTTATTTTTAAAGAAAAAAATGGAACATGTTAATGATCCCACTTAATATATAATTAACAAAAATAGAATTAGTGACCAAAATTAAATTATTCTCTATTTTTTATGTAATAAACTATTTTCTAATTTTGTTGCTATTAATTTTAGTATAAAAATAATATGTTTGGACTGATTAAAACAAAAAAAAAGTAAAATAAAAGTAGACACATATTCGTTTTTTTTCTTTATAAATATTTGTCTTTAATTTAATTTTTTTAATATGTGTATCTTATGGAGTTAAACCAAACCAACCCATAAAGTGATTGTTTTATAGGATGACAAAAACTATATATGAAAGTGTTTCAGTTGAGATGTTGTATTTGGCTTCTTGATCTTTACAATTTGACTAACTTATAAAATTAATTAGGTGTTATCTTATGGTTACATATACTTTTTTGCACCCTTTGTGAGAGTTAAAATTGTGACATGGTTCAGCTGGGATAGAGAGAATTTGAAGTACCTTTCATCTCTGAATTTATCATGTAAGTTACTCTGAAAAAACTGCACTTCCACATGTCATAATGTTCTTTCCTTGTAACTCACTTATACCATGAAATATTGTTCTAATAAAGTAGATTCAAGGTTGCTTCTTCTACATAACATAGCTTATAGTATGAATATGCATATACATATACATATACATAATTTGATTATGATGATATAGAGTACAGACCATGGAAACTCCTTTTTTATCTCTTGGTTGATTGCATCTAGTTAAATTGGCAGGTTAAAGATGTGCATAGCCAAAGGCTTGGTATCTATTATAGTGATTATAACATTGATTCTCCCTCAAATTGAAGCACAAGCTGTCTCACCTGGTGATCCTGCTGCAGGTAACTACTACCTCAATTATCACATTCCTTCAAATTTTCTACAATCCACATGCATTTATACAAGTTTATAAATAAAATATTCATGTTGAAATATTACATGGCATGCTATGAAAATCTGATAGACATATACACCGGACACGACATTGGTACCACATGTTATCACCGGTTGTAATTTGAGAAAATAAATTGAATACAATCACATGTGTCGGTGTCATGTCGGAGTCGGATATCAGACACGCCTTCAATTAAAAATGTCGGTATTACAAAAGTGACCTGTACGAATCTATTATTTATATGAACTAAAAAACAGTTTCCCTATCAAATATCATAAAAATGGTTCCATTATTAGAAGAAAAAAAAATCATAAAAATGGTCAAATGGGTAAGCTTTTAATATTTTTTCCAAAGGATAGAACAATTGAAACTTACTAATATGTATGTGACATGATATATTTACTAACCAGGAAGAGTAGGACTAAGGAATTCCTGGCTAAAGCATAACAAATTAATGAATTTAATTGTGTATGATGATCAAAAGTGAAGATGTCAAAAAGATTTTTTTTGACCATGAAAAAAAGATTGTCTGTCATGCACAATATGATTTTGAATTATGTACCTACCCAAGTTTAGCGACTAACATACATGTTAGAAATTGTTTTGTTAGGAATGTATCCTCTATCATAATGAGTGAAAATTTCAATTTTAAATGTATCTTTAATACATTAAATATATAGAATCCAAACAAATATAAAAATATCAATAGACACAAATACTTCACATGATATAATATTCAAAGTTCAACATGAGATCTTCATTCTTTCATTGTTTCATTTTTTGAAATTGTCTTTGATACTGAAAATGAGAAGTACTATGTTTATGTTTGATTCAGATAATGTGTCAGAACAGATTATACAAAGGGATAATACAATTAGAGTAGATCCTTTAGATGATTTCAAAAAGTACAGAGGAGGATTTGACATCACCAACAAGAATTATTGGAGTGTAAATTTCTTTCTCCATTTTTTTTGAGTCTTACTTCAAACACAAATGATATTGTTAACATGTCTTTAATGTTTTTGTAGTCTCTGATATTCACTGGAGTATATGGATATGCAATTGGAATGTTATGCCTTCTATGTGGAATTTTGTATGGAATTATTTTGCTGATCATAAAGGTTTATCATCACAAAAATGGAGGAAAAAGAATGAAGAAAGTGTTTCCTTGTAATTACAAGAGTTGTGATGCTTTACTAATTCCTTTGGCCATATTTCTCATGTTAATAGGCATGTGAGTCATTCAACCTTGTCTCTTAGCCTCTAGAGATTAATCATTAGAGATTACGTAAAATCGACACATAAATTTTTGTATGGCTTTCCTCAAGTGATGTATATGTATGATTGTTGATTTTTGTAGAGTTGCAACAGGGCTATTTCTTGTAGGGAGTGCAAGATTCCATTCAGAAGCTAAAACTTCAGTTGATATCATAATCAAAACAGCAAACAAAGCATCAGAAACAATACACAACACAACAGAAGCATTAAAAGGCATGGAGAGTAACTTGATGGAAGCGAATGTCAATGTTAAGGCTTCTTCAAATCTTGACTCTACAGCTGAAAAACTTGATGATGCATCTGTAAATATTGAAATGCAAGCTCGGAAAAATAGGCGCCTCATCAATAAAGGCTTGAAAATAGTGTAAGAGTCACTAACTCATTTTAGTCATTAAAATTGTAATGGTCGATTAATTCAGTTTCTCAAACTTGTGAAATTGAAATTTGGTCCCATAAATTGTAGTGCAAAATTTGAAAAAATGAGTAAATCGTTTGACATTTTTAAATTTAAGGGACTAAATTCCTATTTCACAAATTTCAACAACTAAATTGACCGACCTTTACAATTTCAAGGACTAAAACGCCTATTTGCTTCGCTGACTCTCCTACTACTGTTTAAAAATAGTAAAATGAATGAAAAATTGCATGGAAGTAATGGAATAAGTTTCATTGCAGGTTTGTAACTACTACAGTGATCATGTGCTTGAACTTGCTTGCTGTAACAGTTTTGTCAGGTATTAACATCCTGCTTCGATTTTGGACCTTATTAAAGGAGTTCTTCTGTAAACACATAATGATTGATACATGATTCTTCATATAATGTTGGAATTTTCATTGAACAGTTTCTGGAGTACTAAGGTTAAGGAGGGCACTGTACTTGTAAGTATGCTAAAAGCATGTGTATATTTTTTACTTAAGATGACAAATTACATATATGTTGCAAATCTAGACATTTGTTTTTATTCTTTTGCTATTCTTATTTTCACAGGCTTGTTGTACTTTGCTGGTTGTTGACAGTATTATGCTGGCTATTCTTTGGAGTATATTTCTTCTTAGAAAAGTAAATCAAAAGTCCTTTCTTATTAACAGAATTACCTAGTAATATTTTTATTTCGCAGTAATATTTTTATAAAGTAGAGACTTGTGTTAGATTACTGAAATGTCTTCATATATTGTAGATTTTCCAGTGATGCCTGCACAGCTCTTGACAACTTTCAAGAAAATCCTTATAACAACAGCTTAAGCTCAATTCTTCCGTGTCAGGAATTGCTCAAAGCAAAACCAGTTCTATCTGAATTTAGTGCTGGTATCTATAATCTTGTTAATGAGGTAAATTTTTCATAATCTCTAAAAAAATCAGCTTCTTTTCCAAATGACTTCTATATTAATGTTCATAAACTTATTATTTTTGGATCCAACATACTGGACCTATTAATTTCATGTTGGAGTAACTTTTTGGATTTTTGGTTGGTTGTCTAGGTGAATGCAATCATATCAATGCAGACAACATATACAAACCTTGGTCTTGTTTGCAATCCTTTCTCAGCGCCACCAAATTATACCTACCAACCTGAGAATTGTCCGGATAATACTATACGAATAGGTGACATTCCAAAGGTATACGATAGAAGGGTTGAATATATTTTTTGTCCCTATACAATCAGAGCTGTTTAACTTCAGTCCCTATAAAAAATAATTTCTTTTTTTAGTCCTATAAATGGATAAAATTTATATAGGACTAAAGTTAAATGGTCATGATTTTATATTTTCCTAAATTATAAGACCAAGATATATCAACAATGTGACCCTTCTTTTTTAAGGTATTAAAGCCTTTTACTTGTTTGGATGCAAATGATGGGAGTTGTGACAATGGAAATTTCATAACAAACAGTGAATATGCAAGAGTTGAAACTTACACAAATTCAATTCAAGACCTATTGAATGTGTATCCAAGTATGGAACATTTGTTAGAATGCCAAATTGTAAAAGATGCATTCTCTCAAGTCCTTGTTGACCATTGCAAGCCTATGAAGAAATATGCTAAGATGGCATGGGTAGGAATGGTGTTCCTTGGAGTAATCATGGTTTTGTTGATTCTGCTTTGGACTATAAAGGCTAGTCATGAACATTGTTATCATGTTTCAGATGGTTCTGTGGAGCCACATTGTGAAGTACCAAATTCCTTGAAATCAAGAGCAGCTAAAGAGATTGAGATTTGATAGCAACTTAATTGATTAACAATTAATCAATCATACAATATTTAGTTCATAAGAATATAGGAACCGGTATTGGAAGGCAAAAATGCGCAAGCAGCTTTCCAATAATCCTGTGTATAACTTTTTTTAAATGATAATTCGGTATACATCATTTAGTGAGATAAGATTTGATTGTTGTTGTTATAATCCGACACGCAACATTTGTATATATATTATAACTAAAGGGGGTGCTAATGTTATTTCAATTGACTTTAGAGCAAGGGAGTGTAATTTGCCCTAATATATATTACAATAACATGCCAGTGATGCCACATACAAGTGAAATGTTAGACCAAGCCACCAAGGGTGTCATATTTGCATTTGGTAAATATAATTTCCTCATAATTTTTTTATTTAACCTTTCTTTTAGTTTGAGGATGAATTTAGAAGAGGGAAATTGAATTTTGACACAAATTTTAAGAATAACTTAAACGGTTAACACATTTTAAATAAATATAAGGTTAATTACATTCAACAAATAGTCAATTAGTATCCTTAAAAAAATAGTCAATAAGTATGATAAACACAATTCATTAATCATCAATTATATATATATAATTAACCACGTATAATGTAACAAAAAAAACCACGTATTTCTAGTCTAAATTGAACTTTGATATCTTCATAAAAGTTTTAGAGATGAATGTTAGCTTTAAAAAACGATGTTGATTGGAGTATATTTTGAGACCTACAACTCTAAATATGATTAAAATACTACCTAGGTTGTGATCATTGTGTCTTAAACTAGCTACCTTATCATTTTTTCCCTTCTTGGTAGCTTATTGTAAGATGTATCACTAAACTATCAACATCGTGTTTAATTCTAATTGTCCGAAGATTCATATCAAATTATGGCCATATTCCTACAATCTTAAAATTTTTCGTTTTATTGATTAAACTCTTAATTCTCAACTAACCATTGTAAGCTGTTACAGCTGCTTTCGTCCGCGGGTGAAAGAAAAGAAAAGGGAAGGGAACATACGAGGAAGGGAGGTCAGCAAGAAAATAGTCGGTCGAATGGAGCGAATTTCTGACTATAAATAGTCAGTCTTGGAAGGTTAGTAGTCACATTTTTGTTTTTCAATTTTTTATGGTACATTTGAATATGGAAGTTGGAATTTGAGATGAGTTTAAGTTTTTTTTCTTAAAAGAGTAGCCATGCGATTGAATATTTTATGAAAACTTAACAAATATTAAGATTTATGAAATGTTGGATTGAATCACAAAATTGCATGTTTTTATATACTAATATGTTGGTTCAATGGTTATTGATTGGTTATTGGTTCAATGGTTATTGAGGCTAATCTAATTGGTTAAACATGTGTTTGTATAACGTGATTGTTGATAGGGAATGGATTTTATATGAAAGGAATGAATTTTAAATGTTTGTCTATAATTTGAGAGCAAGATGTTTTAAACGAAATAACCATCATATTCACTCTTTACTCCTTCTCGAGCTTGATCATCGCATCTCTTCCTCTTGGTGGTTAGTTTTTTTTTTTAATTGGTTTTTAGGGTTTTTTTAATTGGTTTTTAGGGTTTTGTTTTCTCTTTAATTGGATGCTTTATTTGGATTAAAGTTTTGGTTTTTATGTTTTTCTTACAGTTCTAGCTGTTGCTTCTATTTCTTTATTTTGTGTATTTTATGATTTATTTATATCTATTTCTTTATTTTGTTTTCTTTAGTTGTTTTTCTTAAGGTACATCGATTTCATAGCCATGACTTTTTTGTCTTTAAATGCAAATCACTTATGCCCCCACTATCTTTGTGTTTGTTGGGTTTATTCCCCACGAAATCCAACCATCTGGATTTGGTGGGGCCGCTACGAAGACCACCGAGAGGGTGGTGTTTGTTAGGTTGTAGGCGCAGTGGAGGGAGGAATTTAGTTTAGGTTAAATTTCTCCCTTTACTACGTGTACAACCCAATAAACTTCACCCTCTCGATGGTTATTGTAGCGGCTCCACCAACTTCAGATAGTTGGATTTCATGAGGAATCAACCCAACCAAGACATGAATGATGGGGGCGGAAGTGATTATCGTGTTTAAAGATAAAACAGTCATGGATGTGAAAATGGTGTACCTTCAATCTTACATTGATCATATTTATCAGAATTTGTCACACTAGTTAATCCTAACTAAATTATGGTGGGATTAAAACAAGATAAGTGTAAGAAAAATGTTAAACATAGCGAGAGAATAACTCGCGAATGCATTGCTAGTAAAAAGAACCGGTAGCTAAATAATTGTGAATGACGTGGCCCAATCAACGAGAGTGTGACAGTGGAAGTGTGTTTGAGAGTTTGACATAAATGTTACACCTATGATTCTATTTTATTTTTAATTTTCCTTGTGTGACTTTATTTCATTAATAATTGGTGTAACTATCTGTAATGGCTTTGATTTGTCTCTTCATCAATATATACAAGTAAGGTGGTATCCTTCATTCTTTGACATGTTGGAGGTAGAAAACCTTGGAGATGTTCTTCCAGGAGTTGAAAGTGGTTGAAGAAGGGTAATGAGTGTCCTATTTATAGATAATGAAATTGAATCAATCAATATGCATTGCTAGTGAATAATCCCAGGAGCAAGAACACCTGGCAAATTTGCCAGGAGCTATGCCAGGGAAAACTCCTGGCAAAGTTACCAGGGGCTACCCCTCACAAAAGTCGTGGCAAAATGTATGGAGGGATTTGAAATTCAAACGAGAATCAAAAGATTCTTCTTTGGTCAGATTTGGCAGAAAGGTACAGCCATTTGCCAGGGGTTGTGCCACGAAAAAAACCCTCGCAAAGTGTCAAGGATGGTTTCCTTCAGAAAAGCTACATGGTTAGCTTGAAAAGTTGCTGAAAAGCCTGCCTAAGACTTGACCAAAGAGTTGTTGAGCTCTGTGCTGGTTTGCCGGGGCAAGACCCTCTTAAAAGCCCTGGCATTTGTTCATCTATATAATGCACGCGTCCCATTCAGTTCATTCACAACACTTAGAGAATTTTTTTTCTCTTCTTTCACAGAGAGAACACACCTCCAAACTCTTCTCTAAAAACCACTCTCTTCTCCAACAACACTAATTTCTTTCACTTTGATAAATTTCTACACCTATATTTTTATGCTTCTATTTTATTTTCTTATATTGACATATAACTTTTTTATGTTATTTGCATTATCAGTGTCAAAGTAAAGCTGCCTCCTCCTGTGGTTCCTTGCTCAAGTTAGTTTCTTGGATCTGTTCTTTGTGAAGCTTCAACAAGTTAGTAGTTTCTCTACTTTAAATTCTTGATAAATTTTTCGTATTTTTTGACTAGCTGGGGTGTGTGTGTGTGTGTGTGAGTGTGTGTGCGCGCGCGCGTGTGCGTGTGCGTGTATATTCGAATTTTTGAATTTTTTTAAGTGTGTGTGTGTGTGTGCGCGTGTGCGTGTATATTCGAATTTTTGAATTTTTTTTAAGTATATATTTGTATTTTCGAAATAATGTATACTGTTTTTTTTTATTAATTTAAAACCGAATTTTTTCTTATGTTTAATTAGAGAAAAATGTTATTTATTAAAAGGCTTAAACACACTTTTGACCCCCTAACTTAGTCATAGTTGCGATTTTGGCCCCCTATTAAAAAAAATCACTTTCCAACCCCTTAAGTTTTCCCCCTTTTGCAACCTTCAAGCCCCCCTTAATTTTGACTGGGTCAACGCCTCCGTGGCTCCTCGTTGGACGCCACGTAGGAAAATTTTGAATTAAAAATAAATGAAAAAGCCACTCATGTATTTTATGAATTAAAAAAATAAAAAAGAAAAGAAAAAAGGAATGGCACGTGAGATCTTCATGTTCTTGTTCATCTTCTTCACCCAACACCTCCATCTCCTTATCCTTCTTCCATCTCCTCATATTAAAGTTACTTCAACCACACCAAAAACACAAACAAACAATAGATTAAATGGGAAGAACACTCAAAATCAAACATAAACTCAGATCTAACAATTTAGGGGTGGAGTTTCTACAAAATTTTACCAAAATCAAACATAGAAACCCTTAAAGAAGCTTCTGAATTTGAGAGTAATAACAAACCGCGAAAATTTTCCCAATCAGAGAAAGAAACAGAGAAACACTTGAAGCTGGATAATGATGTTGAGCTCTATGCTTTGGGAACTGCTTCCAACTATCATACTCATCTCTGAGATTTTGAAACGCAATAGATGTGCAATTGAGAAAAGTGTAGAGTCATCCACTGTTGATACAAAGGAAAGCAAAGAAGGTCGTGGAACTCCAAAGTGTGGAGGCATCCGCTATTGCAAACAACCCTCTGTGTTGTGTTTTACAACTTATTGTGGTTGTTTTTATTGATCTGTGTTGTGTAGCTTAGCAGACGTTGTTGCACGTAATCTATGATCTGGTTCTTGGAGTTCTCTTTTGTTCTCTCCTGCAAGATTCATTTTCTATTACCATGAAAAATAAGATTTGAAAAGGGAAGCCTGAAACTGTTTGTGGATAAAATTTGAGGCTTCACATAAATAAATAGAAAAAAAAAATAGTGGGTTCTTTGATGGTGGGTATTGATGATGACGGTTGATGTTGATGAACTTGTTGGGTTTGAATGAAAGATGAAGAATGGTGTTGATGATGAATCATGTGTTCCTTCCTTTTCCATTTTCTTTTTTGTTTTTTTTAATTCATAAAATACATGAGTGGCTTTTTCATTTATTTTTAATTCAAAATTTTCCTATGTGGCGTCCAACGAGGAGCCACGGAGGCGTTGATCCAGTCAAAATCAAGGGGGGCTTGAAGGTTGCAAAATGGGGAAAACTTAAGGGTTTGAAAAGTGATTTTTTTTAATAGGGGGCCAAAATCGCAACTATGACAAAGTTAGGGGGTCAAAAGTGCGTTTAAGCCTTATTAAAATTATCATTTTAATGGTGTAATAAATTTTTTTCAAATATTAAAACTATTTTTTCATTTTTTTTAAATAGTGTATACTGTATTTTTTTTTAATTTAAAATCGGAATTTTTCTTAAGTTTAATTAGAGATAAATGTTATTTATTCAAATTTTCATTTTAATTGTGTAATATTTATGCATTTTCGATTTTATTTTATGGTTGTATGGTTTTTTTTGTTTAAAATATTTATGTACTTTTGAATTTTTTTTTAATACAAGGAAGTATTTCTTTTCCTTTAATATCTGTTTTATATTTTTTGTAATATTTATGGCTGTTTATGAAAAATATATGATGTTTATGATGAAGTATGTATGTTGTTGTGTTTAATAATAAATATGCATGTTATTTTTTGGTGAAGTATTAATTCATGTTGAATATATGTTTGTTTTTGTCTAGATCATCTCTTGAATATATTTTTGTTTTTTTAAAAATGCATGTTGAATATATATTTTTTATTAGATCTATTAGTTTTTGTATTAGATCTATTATTTTCTTTTTATTAGATATATATGTTAAAAAAAATAAAAAACCATAATGGTAAAAGTTTTTTTAAAAAATGTTTTTATTATTTAAAACCGTATTTTTTTAAAGTTTAATTAAAAAAATGTTATTTATTAAAATTTTAAATTTATTGGTGTAATAAGTATAAAACTGATGTTATTATAAGTAAATAGAATTAAAAAATTAATTTAAACAATTAACAAACGTTTTTAAAAAAAAATTGTAACGCAATTTGCCAGGGGTTAACCCCTGGCAATTTCCCTGGCATGGTTTAAAAATGACTGACGTGATCATCTGCAAAAGCCTGCACGCGCTAGAATACGTCAGAAAAGCTGCATGCATGCCGACACATTTTGCCAGGGGTTGCGCCGGGGTTTTTGCCAGGAGCTAAAGCCCGGGCATAGTCATTTGCGATGACTTGAATTGCTGGGGATTGTACCCCTGGCAAAACTCCTGGCAAACGTCCATTTGTCAAGGCTTTCTGCATTTTGCCATGGCTTTTGCCCCTAGCAAATTACCAAATTTCTTGTAGTGTTTTGGAGAGTCTATCAAATCAAGATGAATAAACAAGATAAACTTCATAATCACTATGAGTGGTTATTTGTTCGTGCATTTTATTTGTGCATCAAAGAGTTTTAATATGAAAGAATGTCCAACCACAATTCAGTTCATGTGTGAGTCAATTCTAGATTTTACATGATGGTTCTGTTGTAACACTTGCATGGAATTATATCATAGGTGTGATGATCTATCAAAGGTTTTACACATAAGAGAAGGAATGGACAAATGGCATTCTCTAAAATATTTTTTAAAAACTTCTAGTTCATATAATTCTTAATTTGACTGCTTGTGGAATAGTGCTCGAGAATTCTCGTATAGAATTTTATTGAAGAGTTGTGATCGTTATTGTGTTGTCTTGTTTAGGTTAAACTATAAGGGTGTGTTTGTTCCTCATGTACTTCTACTACCAAGAATCTTTGTTAGTACGTGAGGAACAAAACACCCTCATGTTCTGGTTCATGATTAACTTTGTTTGTATCCTTTAATTTCCCATGCAATCCAAATGTAAGATTTTTTTTATTTTTTTTGTCTTAGTTGTATTTTTGGTCCCCTAAGTTTCATGATTGTGCGATTTTGGTCCTCCAAATTTAAAACATGTGATTTTAACCCCTCAAGCATACCCTCTTTCTGATTTTGTAGCCCCCACACATTTTGGCGCTGTCGTGGCTAATTTTAATAATGTGGCATGCCATGTGTTCACCAATGTGGATATTATATTTTTTTCTAAACAAGGTTTGGAGTGGTCAATCCACCTGGGGAAATGACTCAAATCCCATATTTTGATGCTTCTAAGAAATAAGAGCTTCTTTTGTGACATGTCTTCTTCAATTAATATTGATTTCACATTTCATGTTTTTTCTACCATCCATAAATAGACAATCCCATATTCCTCGAGCGATGTGTAATTGTGCAAATATTCACGAGGAAGGAATTCCAAATTCTTGCAATTACTTATAATGAGAACTTTCAAGGTTTTTAGTAGACCGACGACCATCTATTGGGAAAGACATCAAAGATGAAAATTTGTCTATGGTCAACTGTTGAAGAGAACTCAAAGGAAACATCATTTCGTCGAGTACATGATATGACGATGGCATTGAATGCACTAGTAGAGAACATTCTCTTAACTCAAGTTCAATTAAGGAATGAAATTTGTCAAGTATGTTTCGTATCGGACACTTACAAATGACAAAGTTTTTACACTAGGAAACTTTATAATCGAATCTCCAGTCAAGAAGTACTATATAATTTCCCACTATATCTTTATATATATAAAGAGGCTTTAGTCTGCGGCTCCAATTTCCCTCCCAAACTCAATGCATTAAATAAGGGCATTTTTGTAATTTATGGTCTACAGCTCTAACTTCCTCCAAACCTCAATCTATTAAATAATGGCATTATCGTAACTTTTTATGTCATGTTTGGTCTTTTTAACATGTCATTTTGGTAAATAGATACAAATCTTTTTTTTTTAGAACAAAATAAATACAAATCTTTCTTTTTTTCGTCGATAGATGAAATGACAAAGTTATCATAACTCACACACACAAAATGTAGGTGTCGGGGTTCGAACTTCCGATCATAACATTCAGCCTAACAATTTTAGTATTTTTGGCAGTTGAGCTATGACTTATGGAACAAATAAATACAAATCTTAATCTTATTATTTGTGACAAACATGTATTTAATGCATTTCACGACCCTTCTATAACAACGAGCAAAGTGTCAAAAACAAGTACTCCTTTGGTCTCATGATTCTATTTAGTTTGTGCACGAAATCAGCAGTTGTAATAATTTTGATAGTAAAATTAGTATTTCATTCGTTCCACGTGTGATTTTAATAGTAAAATACTTTTATACGATAATAAAAAAAATAGTTAAATAAAGTGAGAAATACACTCCAAAATAGTTTAAATGTAGTTATATTTTTTTATAATAGTAAAGTGAGAAATAATCTATCTTTGAAAAACTCTTATGATTAATAAGATTATAATAGTGAAAAAAATAATAAATGTTGCATTGATATTCTAAAATGTCAATTATTTTGAGACAAGAAAATGTAAATGAGACACTTTTAATGAGATGAAAGAAGTAATTATGACAAACAAATTTTTCAATGAACCTCATGCGCAATCATAAAAACAACACTTGACTTGAGTTTGTGTTCTTAGAATAAGCACCATGGTTTATAATTTCCCTTCAACAGTCAACACTTGATTTGAGTTTGTGTCATCAATGTTTTCACTTCAATTTTTTTTATAATAATAAAGTGAGAAATAAACTATCTTTGAAAAACTCTTATGATTAATAAGATTATAATAGTGAAAAAATAATAAATGTTGCATTGATATTCTAACATGTCAATTATTTTGAGATAAGAAAATGTAAATGAGACACTTTTAATGAGATGAAAGAAGTAATTATGACAAACAAATTTTTCAATGAACCTCATGCGCAATCATAAAAACAACACTTGACTTGAGTTTGTGCTCTTAGAATAAGCATCCATGGTTTATAATTTCCCTTCAATAGTCAACACTTGATTTGAGTTTGTGTCGTCAATGTTTTCACTTCAATTTTTTTAAAGCACCCATGATTTATAATTTCCCCTGTGTAGTACACTAATGATTTTCAATGCCCAATTTCATTCACTTTTCTCTCATAATATTCCTTTTATCAAACCTTAAAGGCTTGAACCAAAATCGTTTTGTCACTAATGTGTCATTGGTAAAAAAAAATCTTTTACTTAGTGATTTTTTTATATGTGTAGCATTGATTTAGATCATAATGAATAATTGAGGTGATATGTGTTGTGTTTTAAAATTAATTTTTGTTTAGTAATTTTGTGATTTATCTAATTGGAGTTTTGAGACATTAATGAAAGGACTTTTGTTGACCATTAAATTGGAAATCCTTCAACAATTCAAATTTTTACAAATTCGTTCTCTTATGTTCTCATGGAATTCATGCAATTTATAAGACTTAGATCATAAAAAAAAATGGCAAAAAGAATATATGAAGAAGGAAGAAGAGTTGTTTATGTGAGAGAACAAATAAGAGGGATAAGAAAATAACTATTAAATAGCAACTTTTAACTTTCTAGGTATATAGACATTTCAAAAGAACTTTCTATGCTTAAGAATAATAGACAGCATATTGATCAACAAAAATATTTTTGTAATTGATTTAAATAAAAAAGAGAATTGTTATAAACACACTCTTTAACACACATTTTTCAACATACTATATTTTATAAGTTAAAATTCATGTTTTCCCACCTAATAACGTGGTTCATGTTTAATTTTGGTGGTATTTGTATGAATTTTAAACATAAAAAATAAGTGTTTTAAAAGTGTATTAGTAGCATTATTCAATAAAAGATGACAATCTATCATTAGAGTATAAAATAAACATTTTCTTAATTTGACCACATGATTTTTTTTATACAAGTCATGAAAATGAAAAATAAAATGATATATAATTTTTTAATTAAGTAAATAAATCATTAGTAACATAAATATATTTTTATTGTTCTATAAAACTTAAATAAAACTAAATAACACTGTTTTTTAAATGCGTATAAATCATAAAATAAAAGCATTTTTTTATTATCTTATATGACTTAAACGTATTTTAAAAATACACATAAAAATGTAACTAAATGATAATTATTATTATTGTTATACAACTTACCCATGCGTTGCACGGGTGTTCGGGCTAGTTAAAGAATAAAACTTGTCAAGTATGTTTCCTATCGGGAACTTTAACAAACTCTGAACGATATTTCACTATATTAAATAATGTTATAATATTCTCTCCACTCTGTTACATACACAAAAGATGCAATATAATGTTTCTCGTGAGACCCGTTCCTATTCAAGTACTGTTATTTTACGGTAGCTAAAAGTTATAAAAATGATACCATCAGATGTATTTTTTTCACTCTCTATATTTACTCAACACTCTATTTTAACTCTCACAAACACTTTTACACAAAAGCTTTGTATTTTTTCTTCTGCTTCTGATGTATTCTAGGACAAAAAGTACGAATATGTTTGCATACATTTCAACACTACGGGATAAAACACCACATGCAATATGCATAGCAAAATGGAGCCATGCATTTAATGCACCGTAGAAACTTTGGCAATTGCTAGTTGCAATTGTCTTTGGCCAGAAACAATACCCACCAGCCAACACTTGCAAATGTAAATACAAGAAACTCTCACCAAAAAATATTTAGTTGAGTTAAACTTAAATGATTAATCGCTCTCACCATCCTACATATTTTAAACTATCTATTACATTTGCTCTAATGTACTCATCAATCTAAATGTCGAAACTCATTAAAAATATATTTTGACATTATTTTTTCCCTTCAAACCCTAATAATATATTCTACGAAATCTTCAAAAATTTATCAAGTTTTTTTTTAACTTCAATTTTTATTTTGTTTTTATTGTTAAAGCTCATAATATATTCTCGTATATTTTGATAAAATTAAGATCATAAGAATTTCGGTTAAAATTTTGACATTTAACTAGATTTATTTAATTTATAAAATAAAAAACTTATTTGGATGTAAATAAAAAAAAATTGAAATATCAAAATGCAAGCTAACGTGGAAAAATATGTTCATAGGTACCTTAGAGCCTGTAGATGTGAGATATGAGATGAGGCAAGTAGCTCAGTTTCAGGTTTCGAACTTGTGAGTTTGAGAATATTACCGCGTTAAAACTTTTGAGAAGAGTTTGTCGTTCAATTGAATGTCAAAGAGTTTGACGGATTAGTTAGTTTCACGGTTACGTGCAAAGATACACTGTCTAAAAAAAAATAAAAAAAAACATATGGTCATAGGTAGGTTTGTGAGTTGCAACATTTAAGTTGAGTGGAAATGGAAAACAAAAATGGTGATGATCATGGGTGTTCTTCTCCATTGGTGAAGCTGAGTGACTGTTTAGAAGAGCTTCTCAGCTTCACTCTCAATTCTCAATCTCACCTTCTCAATCTCTCAACCCAATTCTGCTCCACTCTCCTCAAACATGATCCATCCTCTTCTTCACACTCACATGGTACTATTTTTCATTCAACACTACTTCTGATTTTTTTTTTTTGTGGGGTGTTGGATTGTTATAGAATCAATTACAATATATAAGCATTATTGTTGAATAAATGATCAATTTAGTCCATAACTATCACTCTATCATCAATTTGGTCACTAAATTAGTTAACTAAACGACCAAATTGATGGATGAGACGAGAGTATAATTTATGGACCTTTTAGTGGATTTTAATAGTTTATGGACCAAATTGGTGAGAGTGATAAGGACTTAATTGATTAGTGGAAACAATTATTCTATTTTGCAGATTCTTTGGAAGGAGTCCCACCATATCCTTTATATAAGCATGTTGCTTCAGCTTTGTTAAGGTGTATGGATTCTGAATCATTTTGTAGTACAGGCTTCAATTTAGACATGATGATGATCAATGAATTTGAAAAACCTTCTATGCAGCAGAAACACCTTGAATGGCACAAATTGATTGTGGAGAAGGGTTCTGAAATTGTGGATGTATAATGTTTTGTGATCTGCTTCATTTGTTTGCTACTATGTATCTATGATTAGGGGCCTGTTTGGATTGACTTATTTGAGTTTAGCTACTGACATAAGGATTTGTGAGACTCTTTGGGAGAACTTATGAAAATAACCTATGACATGTTCATAAGTTGTTTTCAGTTTATTTTCATAAGCTCTTCAAGATAGCTTATGAAATCAGCTTATAGCTTATGTGAAAAAATTTAACTTTATTTTATATTTTGTTGTAGAGATAACTTATAGATAAGCACTTATCATGATAAGCACTTATTCTATAAGCTGCAAATTAAGATGTTTATCCAAACAGGACCTAGGCTGGTTTCAATGTAATATATATATATATTTTTTTTTTTTTTTTTTTAACAGTTTTTTA
>Ga0228710_1006319_pt1 | contig 18036 bp, 10 predicted proteins | sample MedpolnodulmetaG_FD_177995 | JGI IMG/M metagenome (GOLD analysis project Ga0228710, IMG submission 177995) | Root nodule microbial communities from Medicago polymorpha collected in Santa Monica, California, United States - pink nodules | ecosystem: Host-associated > Plants > Roots > Nodule...
TAGACAAGAAATCATACAATGTGTACATGAAAATGACTTGTGTTGCTTAAATGTTTAGATGTTTGCATGTTTATGTTGTATTTTTTTTTTTTAGATTTAGGATTTGTTTAAATTTTGATTTTGCTTGCAAGAAATGATACAATATTACATGTAAATGACTTATGTTGCTTAATTGTGGTTAGATGTTTGCATGTTAATGTTGTAATTTTGAGTTTTAGGGTTTATGTATAATTTGCACTCCAACTGTTTGATGAAATGTTTCAATGAATTTTTCGTTGATTGTTTTTAATTTCTTACTGTGTAGATTTGAAGCAATGGTGGGGTGGATCGACGTTCATGCACAATTCAACGGCAGAGAACCTTAGAGGTTGAAGGTTCGGTGCCTTGGTATAACGTTAAGAAGTCTCAAGGATCACCTTAATGAATTCAACTAAGGAGTAAACCCCAGAGACACAAGGAGGGTGAATTACGTTCGGTATAAACGTCCAACGCTCGATGAGGGAAGAGTATCGTTCACTTGGGTGGAATTAACGAACGACGAAAACGTGAAGAACATGTTTTGGAAGCACAACATGTTCTAGTGGATCGATATGCGGGTAACACTGCTGAGATCAACTGAAGATATAATCAACAGTCTGATTCTGCCAAAAGATCGTGATTAGGTAGGGAAATGCACCTTCCAATTACAACAATTATCTTCCTCTGGATGGGATAATTCAAACTTGTTAAACGCCAGTTCCCAAGCATTCACCCGGAAGTGTTATTGTTTCATTCAAATGATTAAATTCTTGTTAGTTTGGTTTAGATGAAGGTATTGAAGTGTCAAGGAATGAACCTCATTCTTTTGGCACTTGAATACCATCATCTAAACCAAACTAACAAGAATTTAATCTTTCAAATGAAACAATAGAACTTCCGGATGAATGCTTGAGAGCTGATGTTTAGTTAGTTTGAATTTACCCCATTCAGTGGTAAGATAATTGTTGTAGTTGGAAGGAACATTTCCGAATGTAATGTAATGTAATGACTCGTCTATATAATGTAATGTAACTTTTATTTGAATTTATTCAATACACAACTTTATTCGAATTCACGCTGAGTTTAATTAGGCATTTTTTCGATTTTTTGTATTACGTAACTTTATTTGAATTTATTCAATACGCAATTTTTATTCGAATTCACGCTGAATTTATTCTAATTCATTTATTTACTTTATTCAATACGCTGTAACATAGGTTATATCTACCATAAATATAGTCAAAAACGTGAAAAATCTTAACAAAAATGTGCAAAATTGTGTGTCCTTTAGCTCTGACCACCGGCCAAGGTGCGTGAGTTAACTCGCGCACATGCCAGTGGTGCATGACTTAACTCACGCAGGGGCATTAATGTCTTTTCAGCTGGGTGCGAGCGTTTTGTGCAGGGCGAAGAGTAGTAATCCTTAAAAGATACAACCACTTTTGATTTTATTTGAGCCTTCATGTAAATAACTTCTCTTGGGCCTATACTTGTATTGTTTTGAAAATAGAAGAATTCTGCTCTTTACCCAAACGTTTTTGCTCATTCCCAAGTGAAATGACCAAAATGTCCCTACGTAAGTTAAGTCACGCTACGTGAGTTAACCCACACTGCGTGTTGTTATAAACCCAGGCAGAACCTCATTTCCTCATTTGCAATCTCAAATCTCTCTCAAATTACGCAACTCCGAAATTCCTTCAACTTCGAATCAAACAACACTCCAATAACAAGAACAAGTAAGTTCTCACTTAAATTATGTTGGTATGATCAATTTTTTCACTTAAACTAGAATTTTTTAGGTTTAGTGTTTTGTTAAAATTTTGATTGTTTTTGCAAAAAATGATACAATGTTACATGTAAATGACTTATAATGCTTAATTGTTATGATGTTTAGATGTTTGCATGTTTATATTCTAGTTATCATTTTTAGGGTTTATGTATAATTTGCTCTCCAAGTGTTTGATGAAATGTTTGAATGAGTTTTTCATTGATTATTTTTAATTTCTTATTATGTAGATTTGAAACAATGGTCGGGTGGATCAACGTTCATGCACAATTCAACAGCGGAGAACCTCAGAGGTTGAAGGTTCAGTGCCATGGTGTAACGTTACGAGGTCTCAAAGATGAACTGAATGAATTCTACCAAGGAGTCAACCCTAGAGACACAAGGAGGGTGGAATACGTTCGGTATAAACGTCCAACGCTCGATGATGAGAGAGTATTATTCAGTTGGGTGGAATTAACGAACGACGAAAACGTGACGAGCATGTTTTGGGAGCACAGTATGTTCCAATCGATCGATATGCGGATAACGTTGCTGAGATCAATTGAAGATATTATCAACAATCTTATTCCACCAGAAGATTGTGATTAGGTAGGGAATGCATCTTCCAACTACAACAATTGTCTTCCTCTGAATGGGGTAATTCAAACTTGTTAAACGACAGTTTCCAAGCATTCACTTTAAAGTGTTATCGTTTCATTCAAAAGATTAAATTCCTGTTAGTTTGGTTTAGATGAAGGTATTGAAGTGTCAAGGACTAGACCTCATTCTCTTGGCACTTGAATACTCTCATCTAAATCAAACGAACAAAAATTTAATCTTTTGAATGAAACAATAAAACTGCCGGATGAATGCTTGATAGCTGTTGTTTAGCAAGTTTGAATTTACCCCAAAAGGATGATGTCTTTTTGCCCCAAGATGATTGGTCTCTTTTGCAACGCCATATTTCTATTAAAGCGATAAAATTATTCAACAGTCGAAGCGGATAAAAGTCATACATCACCAAGTATACATGTTATAAAAACAACATACATCCAAAAATAAAGTATCCAAGACCCGTCAAATGGGCAAACCTCCACAGTATAAATAAAATCCAGAATAATCAATCTAGAATAATCATACAGACAGATATCCTAGATTAGAGCCTACGCTAAGACTCGACATGAAACGATAACGGAGATAGCTCCCGCTATCCAGGCACTCACCCGGCAAACTACTCCTGCACTCCGTCTACCCATTCATACAAACAGGTAGGCGGTCAAAACCACTGGGGTTAGCTTCACATCAATCATAATCAAAATAAACAATTGAAAAGTTGCAACCAAATTTAAACTTTAAATGATGAACAAGAACATTCGACTTCAATATTATTTATCAACACAATAATTCCATTCACCACAAGTAAGCGATTCATCAATTATACTCATCACCAACAGAATCATCATCAAGCACATAAGCAATTAAGACTAATGCCAAATTATGCTATGCGCCTATACACGACTCCTATATGCATGTGGTACCATACTTCTCCAAGGTCGTCACCTCATGATGCAACAAAAACATCATTATCAACGGCTATAATCAACGGCTATATGGATATAACATCCGACACGACATATGATGCATGAACATATGACTCAATTCAACGGCTATAATCAACATCAACTATATCATATAGTTCAACAACTCCATACCTACAATTCCTCACAATCCAAGTAAAGGAGAATATATGTTATACTTAAATAAGTATCATTTTAACACCTAGAAATCATTCATACATCTTCATGTAATCATACAAAGCTATTCACAAAAGATTTGCCAAGTAATTGGTCTTAAAGATTATTTTCGACAAAGTTCGTCTCTCATTTTACAACTTTAAAATAATTGAAACAAATAAATCAAAACCAAGTAAACAAGATACAATGCCTCAACTATGTATACACCTAGACCACATATAAGTGCAGTAGAGTATACATGTGTGTTTCACCGGCTAACCACGACAAAATCAACAAAATCACAAAGTTACTACAAGTTCGTATCGTGTCTCTCATATTGCAAAATCAATTCATTTTCAAAATAAAACCAAGTTAGATCCATCATATCATAGGTTAAATACTCTTTAAACACCTTAATTGAACTCCTAACATTCAAGTTTTGAAGTTTGGAAACAAACCATAAGTTTTGGGTTGACTTAGAAATAGTTGTGCGGAATTTTCATAAATTTCACCAAGACCTCCTTGGAGTGTTTTCATCATATGTAAAAATAATTTTCAAGTCAAACCAAAGCCACTGGAAAGCTAACACAATTATCTAAAACTTTCATGTTTACCCCAAAAGCCAATAAAAAACAGAAATGTGCGAAAAAGATGCGAGAACGCGAAACAGGGCATGCTGTCAGAGAGCAACTTGCCCCGGCGAGTAAATTCACTCGCCATGGCGAATTATGACATATAGCTCTTGGGAAAACTCCATTTTTCACCCCAAAATCCCAATTTTGAATCCCCTAAGCCCAAATTTGATCCCAAAGTTTGTCTAAACGTTTCTAAACATCAAAAGAGACTCACAACCATATAAAACTTGAAACAAAACATCATCTCAACAAAAATCACCATTTGACCCATTTTTCATGAAAACCTTCAAGAACAACACAAATTCACTTCAAGCTTTATGGTTAAGATTACCCAAGGTTTCAATCATCAACAACAACATCTCATAACAACAACAACAACAATCAGAAGTGAATTCAACAACAATTCATCAACAACAACATTATACTTCACCAATTTTGAGCAAAAACACAAGTATACATATATACATAACTCGAGCATGTAAATTCATCATCAACAACTTAATTAACATCAAATTCACATACCCAAACATTGCATCGAAACATAAGCACGAATTTCATCAACTAAAATCATAATAATCACTTTATACAAATAAGCACTTATGGGTAGAAGTAGAAAAGAAATTATACAAAGAGATTATGAATGAAAACTAGCCCCCTTACCTCAATAAGAAATAATCCTACCAAAAGCTTCAATTAAGCTCCTAGAATCTCTATCACCTCTTGGTTCCTCAAGCTTCTCTCTTCAAACCCTCTTCTCTTCCTCTCGCTCTTTCTCTCTCTACCTCATCTCAAAATTTTGTAAAATGATTGTGTAACCCTATTTTCTTTAATGACTAATGCTTATATAGTCTCTACAAAATTGGGCTTAACCTTCTTAATGTCTTAATGGGCTCACAACACTTATAAACTAACTTTCAAAGTTTCTATCCACTAACGGTTAAAAGTTATCGAATAATTACCGGTTCAAAACTAATTACGACTACCGAATAGTAACTTAGTAAAAATAATGGTTCTCACTTGAAACACTAAAAATAACCCTCACCATGAAATTACTAATTTACCCTTGCTCACAAAATGACCAAAATACCCCTGAGTCTAAAATGACTATAATACCCTTCTAACACCGAAATCCACTAATCCTAACCCAAAATACACACAGAGGCAATTAATCACATATAAGTACATATAAACACATATAAATAAATAACAAAATAAATCTAGCGAAAAACGGGCTGTTATATCTTTTACCACCAACCTTGATCCTCTGTTACCATTTATATTATTTGTATTACCATTTAAATAAATTCGATTTTTTTTTCATATTATGAAATGTGAGTTAACCCACGTTGCAGTGTTTGTAAAGTAACACTAGCGCGAGTTAACTCACGTAGCGTGTTTTAACTCACATGAAAAATACACTGGCGTATGTTAAGTCATGTAGGGGCATTTTGGTCATTTCACTTGGAAATGAGCAAAAACTGTTGGGTAAAGAGCATAATTCAAAGTAGAAAAGTAAGCTCATAGTTAAGGGAACGTTGGTGTGTGTAAAGAGAAAGTCATTGATGGCTTTTTCGCTTCTTATATATAATGAAAATAGGCAAGTATCTAAATAATAATAACAGAAAATGTAATAAAATATACCCAATATGTTAATATAAGTTATACAATTAACTGATTTATCAGCCAGTTCCGAGAATGCGGTTTTGTTATTTATGACATTTTGAACGAAGAGCTGGATGCTTCTGCCCCTTTTAGTGATTTTGAATTAGGGGTGCTTCGTCATCTAATAGTGGCATCCTCTCAACTCCATCCCTTCTCTTGGGCCTTTGTGAAGGCTTTTTGGTTTTGGTGTGAATATAAGGGTCAGTGGTCCAACTTGCACATTTTCTTTACTTTATTTTGGGTTTGTCGTGTGAGTGGAGCGACAACCCATAGTTGGGTGAAGCTTTACTAGAAAACTAGATTTTTCGAGGATTATGCGGATTTCCTCGGCAATTGGGAGCATAAGTACTTGTTACTTCATCCTGCGAGCCTCCAGGCGCATGAAAGTATATGCCGCATCCCCTCAGATTTTTCGGACGAGATCGATTCGGACGATTCGAGGCCGGGAGCCATGCCTACGAAAGACGTGGTTCACATGCCTGTTTTACACCATTTTTGGTCAAAGAATCATTTTGACAAACCAGCCGCCGCTTATTCTTTTGCAGAGGAAGATCTTAATCCAACATGGGGGTGGTTGAAATCCGCCTTGAAAGATTTTATTACTAGTTTCAAGTTAGAGCAGATTCCAAACATGAGATATCTGAGGGACCCGTCGAACAGGGTCCCTAAGCCCATATTTTTGGATACCATGTGTTTAGCGTTGTTTTTGGTAAACAATAAGGGCTGGTTTTGGTTATTACAAGCAGGATCAAACTAGAAATCCTAGGACATGTTGTGCAAAGTTTTTCCAGAAAGTGAGTAGTGGTCATCAGATTCATAGGCTGGTTTATGAACAAGACGAATTTGTAGTGTCTTTGGACAGAAAAAAGTAAAGAGAAAATGCAATTAAGGCAAAACACTTAAAAGTTTAAAACATATAAACTTAAAGAAAATGTAAATTGCATTAACGTAAAGCTGGTTCGACAATGTAGATTACATACATTCTGTATGACTTTTTTCTCTAAACGCCGATACTTTGATTGCTTAGAATTTCTATAAATGATTTGCGACCCATTTTTCATATGGAAAAGTACTATTTATACATAGTAAAATAACTGAAAAAAGGCTAACTGCAAGAGTGATAGTTTCTTTTATGAACAAGACAAATTTGTATTGTCTTTCGACATAAAAAAGTAAAGAAAAAATACAAGTAAAGGCAAAAGATTTAAAAGTTTAAAACACATAAACTTAAAGAAAAGGTAAATTGCATTAATGTAAAGGTGGTTCGACAATGCAGATTACATACATTCTGTATTACTTTTTTCTCTAAACGTCGGTACTTCGAGTGCTTAGAATTTCTATAAATGATTTGCAACCCATTTTCCATACGGAAAACTACTATTTATACATAGTAAAATAACTGAAAAAAAGGCTAACTACAAGATTCATAAGTTGTTTTATGAACAAGACAAATTTGTAGTGTCTTTTGACAGAAATAAAGTAAAGAAAAAATGCAAGTAAAGGCAAAAGACTTAAAAATTTAAAACACATAAACTTAAAGAAAAGGTAAATTGCATTAATGTAAAGGTGGTTCGACAAATCATATTACATACATTCTATATGACTATTTTCTCTAGACGCCGGTACTACGAGTGCTTAGAATTTCTATAAAGGATTTGTGACCTATTTTCCATATGGAAAACTACTATTTATACATAGTAAAATAACAGAAAAAAGGATATCTGCTACAATCAGCTCTTGTTCCATCGAAAACCGCTCCTTTTTTAATTCAAATTATTTCCTCTTCGACAGTAACTGCTTGACTTCGACCCACTTTACAGTTTAACTCGCGTCTTGTCAAACTTCACGGTTTTAGACTCTTTCACACGCTAAGTCTAGACTCTGTCGAAATCCAAATGTTGAAGAAAAAAGACTTTAATTCCTGAAAAGACAAAAGTCAACCAACGTTGACTGCATTAATTGAGTCTGTCGAAATTACAGGCTAAAAAGTTGCCCCCAAAAATACCATTTTCGACTGAAATAATTTGAGATAGAAGATTGATATTTTTGAAAAGACCATAAGTTTTCTTTGGAATAAAAAGATCATGTTAATCATGATTTCCAAGAGTGGTCTGTCAAATTTCCTTTCATTGCACGCTTTCCAGATTTAGTGGGTCACCACTTTTGCAGTTGAAAAGTTTGCGGGTCTTTCCATTTACCGTAAGGTGCCAAGTGTCCCTTGTTAACCTTTCATCTCAAAATCTTTCGCATTTCCCAATTTCTCATCAATATGGTGCCACCTATCCGAGGATTTTTTCAATTTATTTACCTCAAGTTTTCCAACTTCCCCACTAACTCCACGAACTTCCGTTTCTCTTAAACCACATGGCGGTTACTAACAAGGGGGATTGAAAGGTTTTTGTTTCAATAAACTCTTTTGCTACTTATAAAACCCAGTTTTGTGTTCATTCCTTAGTCCACCTTTTATTCATGAAAAAACTGCATTTTCCTTCTTCATGAAAAAGGAAAAAACTTCTGCAACAATTGAATGCCTTCCAGAAGACGTTTTGCTTATTATTGTCAAAAAAGTAGCAGATTTTGGAACTCAAGATCTTCTTAGGTTCAAAATTACTTCTACTTATCATCATAAGCTTGCCCGCAAGAAAGCATTGCTTAGGGCTCTACCAAGAGACTGCTTATGGTACATCTCTGACTACTGGCCTAGCGTGGGAAAATGCAAATTCATGCAGCAGATTTGTCGTAGTGGGCATAAAGCATACACCGTGGTGTTGGAAGCCCAAATGCTTCAAGGAAACTACCTTAACTTGGAGGAGATAAAACTAATCTTTAAGTGGTAGGAACTTATGGGTCTGATGCGGCCAAGTACTTCAAGCTCATGTTAAAGGTGATGGCCAATGGGTGGTTTCTCGATGGATGAGGTCTTTCATGTCTTCAGGGACCTTTTCAATCGACAACAACTAGCTGAATGCGAAAAGGCCATCATGAACGTCGTAGATCCTCCTTGCTTCTGGGGGTATTGCTGGTCAAGACCTTTACTCCTAGATTTGGAGTTTTGGTTCAATTGCAACTCAAAAGGAACCTGTAAAAGTCATGGGAGAAAATTCAACATCTTTTGGTTGCTCCCTTGGACCGATGAGGAATATTCAAAGACAGACCTCTGCCTATTCTGACGGCTGACGTCAAGATCACCTTGATCCTCGTTTATTTCCGTTTCCTAGAGGATGCAAGATTATAAACTTTTATATTTAAAGCCAAGGATAGTTTTTCTAACTAGGGTGTCAAATTAGCTTTAATGGTTTTATCCATATTTCGACATTGTATTTTTGCGCATTAGTTGGCTTTTAACTTAATCAAAATGCCATTTTGATTTCCTATGATTTTTGTGGCAATATTCGACAATATCTAAGATTTTAGACAATTGCCTCTTGACATTAATTTTGTTTTAGTTATAATGCCAAGTTTTTTGTTTCTCGTCAAAACTATTCTTGTATTATTTTAACTTCCTGCAATATAGGCTTATATTTTTTCAAATATTTTCCATTTATTCTAAATATTCTATTGTAAGAAGTTAACACTTCTATTGCATAAGCACCATTTGAAAATACTTGTATAACTTTAAACAGACCTTCCCAATTTGGTGACCACTTGCCCAAAACTCTATCTCATTTGTCCATAGGCAAAAGTACTTTTCAAATAAAATCTCCAATGTTAAAAGATATCATAGGCTTTCGTGAGGCGTTCTTTTTGCCTTGAAAGCACTTCTAATGCCATTAGCCTTTTCTTCATCCACATCAACCAACACATCCAACATCATATTCTGTTGGGTATTTGTATTGGCTGCATTATTGCTAAAACAAATATCCTTGTTTGCGTTGTTGGAACCAATGTTCCAACATGTGTTTAGGCATCTCTGTAAGATGTTGGACACGATGTTCAAACCATCCTGGCACGGTTCAATGTGCCTGGGTTCATGCCTATTTGTACGCGCGCCCTTTATTGTTTAAGGAAACAATATTTCCTTGTCTTATTGACCAAGCAACGCGCATATCTTTACAAAATTAGCTGTGGAATATTCCTAAAGTAGTATTTATATTTTATGAAATATTTGTTATTTTTTTGGACGATCCTAAAGATGTTCCAACATTTTAGGACTTTCCATATTTGTCTCTGATTCTTGTTTTCCAGATCATCTGGACAATCTGTTTTGTGCTGAAGCCCAACAAAATATTTGACCCGAGCAGCTTTAGTATATAAGGGAGACTTCCAGACCTAATGAACTATTCAAGCCGTCAATCTAAAAAGTTTAGATTTTTAGGGTTTTGAGTCTACATGTGCTCTACTCTTGTATCATGTTGATGCAAGTTTAGAACCTTTATTGTGAGCCTTTCTTGTATCGTTTGTGATACATGCTAAGGACTGTGTGATGAGTTGTAAACTCTTGTGTACTACACCAAAGCTTGTAAGCAAGGTGTTAGTTGTTGTGTTTGAAGGTAACTTCATCTTTGAGTTTGTGTTTAGGTCTGATAGGTCACAAGGGCTGTGACTGACCATAGGATAGTGAGATGGGATCTCAGATCTAGGAGTTCCTAGGTTGAAGTCTATACGGGTAGGTCCTAGGTCTTTAGTGTAACCGAGGAGTTTGTTGAGAGCTATAGAATAAGGACTACACTAGTGGATCTCCTTCCTGGCTTGGTAGCCCCCCGGAGTAGGTGTGTTTGTCACCGAACTGGGTAAACAAACTCACTGTGTTCTTTACTTTCTTGTCATTTATTTTCTTGTTTTTATTTCTGTTTATTACGTGATGTTAGAACATTGAACGAAACATTATAAACGTTGTAACATCGTACATAACATATTAAAACAAATGCGCTAGAATTTCATATCCCAATATTGATCTGTTGGAATTTCCATTTTCCTTTGTACTCTGGCTGATTGTACATAGATTTCCACTGGTAAATTTACGTCCCAAAACCAAACGAAATGGTGTATAGTTTGTTGACTCTCTTGGAAATGTTCTACAAGCCCAAAAGACTCGATTTAAAGTCTTGTGCCAATTTTTTGGTTTAGCATGTGTATGTTTCTTTATCAAATTATTGATAATTTTATTGGCAGCTTCAACTTGACCATTTGCTTGAGCATAAAATGGTGTCGATGTGAGCAACTTGAAACCTGTTTTGTTGGCAAAATCGACAATCTTTTCACCAATAAAGACTGATCCTTAATCTGTAGTGATAGTTTTAGGAATTCCAAATCTGTAAAGAATGTGATTTTGAATAAAACTAATCATAGTCTGCTGGTCGACCTTAGACAAAGGAGTGATTTCAATCCATTTAATGAAATAGTCTATTCCCACCAAAATAAAACGATGAACTCTAGATGAAGAAGGATGAATTTCACCAATTATATCTAAAGCCCAACCTCTAAATGGCCAAGTTTTTATTATGGAATGTAATTCACTTGCAGGTACATGTTGAATTCCTGCATGTTTCTGGCACTCTTGGCATCCTTTTGCAAACTCAATGCAGTCTTTCACAATGGATGTCCAATACAACCCTTGTTGGAAAATTAACCATTTCATTTTATGACATGTTTGATGAGAGCCACATGCCCCAACATGTACCCCAGAAATAGCTAGGTAGGCCTGATTTTCATTGATGCATTAAAGTAAAACGCCTTCAACAATTTTCTTAAAAAATTCATTTCCAATGATCACATAGCTTAAGGCTCTACATCTAATCTCTCAACTAACTGTGCCTGATAGATTCTAAAGGTACTCTGCGATTGGTTTTCTCCAATCATTATTTGACAAATTGTCAATGGCAAACATTTCAAAAATTTTAGGATAAGAATAATTAGGATAGGCATATGTTTAACTAGAGTTTGATTCTCCTTTTTCCCCCACAAATTCTGGCATTGACAATTTTGTCGAAGGGCATTCAGTAGGTACTAATTTATCCTTGATTTCTATCAATTCCTGTAATTTCTATTTAGAAACCTTATATCCTGAAGCAACTTATGCTAAATTATTTGCCACTTGATTCTCAATTATTGGAACATGTTGATTATTGATTGATTCAAAATTATTTAACAAAGAATAAGCAGAAACAGAATAAGAAGACAAATTCTCACTTATGCATTTGTACTCCTTTGTTAGCTGCTTCACCACCAATTCTGAATCTCCCTTTATCACATTATTCTTCGCCCCCAGTCCAAGCAGTATCTCTAATCCCACTATTAAGGCTTTGTATTCAGCCTCATTATTGGAGCAAGTGCTATTAATTTTATACTTAAACTTTGTTGGTATATTCAATGGAGATATTATGAAAATACCAACACAAGTACCATTTTTATGGCTAGAGCCATCAAAATATAAAGTCCAAGGCTTATTTTCCACATAACTTTGTGTCGCTTCGATCATGGAATGATTAACTATAAAATTAGCAACAATCTGAACCTTGACAGATTTCAAAGGTTGATAAGTTAGTGAATATTTAGATAAAGCTAAAGCCCATTTTCCAACTCTACTATGTAAAATTGGATTCGACAACATATGTTTAATAACATCAAAATACGAATAAACATAAACAACTATAGGACTATATCTAGTTTCAGCATCATTTAAAACTCTACTAAGGTAATAGATGGCTCTTTCAACACCATTTTCATCCTTTTGAGATAACATGCTTCCTATTGTTGAATCAGATGCTGAAATGCACAATTTCATGCTTTTATTCCTAATTAAAGGCAATAAAACTAGAGGATTTATCAGATAATATTTGATTGCATCGAAAGCTTTTTGATGTTCCTGCCCTAGTTAAAACTGCCCTCTTTCTTCAGTCGAAGTAGTGGTGAAAATGCTTGCGTTTTTTCACTTAGGTTGGAGATAAATCTTCTCAAGAAGTTTATTTTTCCCAACAATGACTGAAGTTCCTTATTTGTTGAAGGAGGCTTGGTTTCCAGTATAGCCTTGGTTTTATTTTGATTGATTTCAATGTCTTTTTTTGTGCACAACAAAAGCCAAGAAGTCACTTGCACATACACAAAAGGCACATTTCAGTGGATTCATTTTCAATCCATATTTTCTCATTCTTTCAAATGACAGTCAAAGGTGTTTTAGATGATCATCTTTCGACAAAGATTTTACCACAATATCAACCATGTAAATTTGCATAAATTTATCAATAAAATCATGAAACATTGAATTCGTTGCTCTTTGTTATGTAGCACCAGCATTCTTTAGGCCAAAAGGAATTACTACCCATCCGTAAGTACCTAAAGCTTCTGGACATCGAAATGCTGTTTTTGACACATCTTCTTTAGTAATGAAGATTTGATTGTAACCAGAATAGCCTTCGAGCTTACTCATGTATTCGATTCCTGCTGCAGAATCAACTAGCATTTCTGCCACTGGCATAGGATATGCATCCTTTGAGGTAGTACTGTTTAGGTCTCTAAAGTCTATACAAACTCTAAGAGTTCCATTTTTCTTAATTACAGGAAAAATATTTGCTAACCACTCAATATACCTTGTAGTTCTAATGAACTTGCTTTTGAGGAGTCTTTCGATTTCATCTTTAATATTCAACATGATCTGAGGTGGAAACCTTCTTGGAAGTTGTTTTAGTGGTTTCTTGTCTGGTTGAATTGGTAGTTTCAATTTTACCATATTCCTGCTTAATCCAGGCATTTCATTATAATCCCAAGCAAATCTGTCTTTGTACTTCTTTAAAAGTGCAATTATTTGAACCTTAAGTTCTAGGCCAATTTTAGAACTTATGTAAGTTGGCCTTTTTATTGATCCATTTCCTAAATCCATCTCTTCCGAAGGATCCCGAGCCTTGATCTTTTTGGTTTCAAGGGAATGATATTTCTCAAAACCTAAAGGTTCATTATCAAAGATGCAATCAAGTTTTTGGCCTTCAACCGTTATTTACTTAGGTTCTTTGCCAACTGTTTTGACAACATCTTTTTAAATGGTTCCTATGACCGTCTTTTGATGTAACTCAGCCTCTAAGGCGTTCTTGATTTTATTTTCGGCCAAATAAGCCATAATCCTTGTTCCAAGTATCTTTCTCAGACATGATAATCATTGAAATATTCCGCCCAGTTTGGGGAATTAAATCTTTTACAATGGATATTGTTTTAGAAATGTCCCTTTCCCACATGAAGCTATGGATTGGGAGAAGCCTTACAAAACTCACATCTGTTTGGTCGGTATAACCATCTTCAATAGAGGAGAATGGTGCAATATTTGCCAAATTCTTCCCTAAGATTTTCCTTTTGACTTGATTGACCTCAGAAAGAAAATAAGTTTGATCTGCCTCAATATTTTCAACCATACCATCATTCCTCTACATTACAACTCTCTGGTGCATAGATGAAGGAACAACAGTTATTCCATGTATCCATTCTTTTCCTAAGAGCAAGTTGAAGATAACTTTTGATGATACCACCATAAATAAAGTCAATCTGGTAACGGTTCCCACAGTCAGATTCACTTGGAGAGCACCAAGAGAAAATCCAGCTTTCCCTTCATAGTAGTTTGACAAAACTATGTTGTGAGGTTTCAAATCTGTGTCAGATCTTTTTAAGTAAAGACTGAGGCATTATATTGATAGTAGCACCACCATCTACCAACACTTTGTTAACTCCAATATCATTAACATTGGCTTGAATGAATAATGGTTTGAGTCGGCCTTTCATAGAACCATTTGGTTTTTCAAATATGGCTTTCTGTCCATCACCACAACCATAATTTGTTATGTAGCAACACATGGATTTATATTTCTCCATGTTTTGTGGATTAAAATCATCTTTTGATTCTTCAATCTCAGACACCACATCATATTCTGCAGGCAAAATGGAAACCACATTGCAAACGACGTCGAATGGTTGACCACCTGCCTATTTGTATGAATGGGTAGACGACTTGTAGGATTAGTTGCTTTGCTTTGCTTGTGAGTATGTTAGAGTCTAGCTTTGGAGCTACCTCGTTTCTTTGGTTTGGAGTCTTAGTGTCGAGCTCTGTTTAGGGTGTCTGTCTGTTGTTTATGTTTTTATGACATGATGAGATTTTATCACTTAGTTTGTTGAGATTTGGAAATTTATTTTGGTGATGTATTATGATATATGTGGCATGGCTACTTGGAGATTTTTATTATCTGCTGATTAGATGTTATTGATACAGAATTAGCAAGTGTACTAACTTATATCGAAGTAATAAAATTTATAAGATTCGTATCCATAAGGACTGTTCCAACTTCTACTCGGTAGTAACATTATTATTAAGGATGTTCGTAAAATGGGGGGTGCACTGAGGCAATTGGTTTAATTTTCAAGTTAAAATAAAATGGTTAAGGAAAAATTGGTTTAAGAAATAATATGGAGAGATGACTAGGTCGTTCGATTCATCTGCTCATCGCTCATTAGCAACCTGTTTCTTAAGTCAACGAATGCTATAAAATTTACGACAAATTAACAAAATAGCTTAGGTCAATTCCTTGATCCTAAGCCCTCTTTTCTGAATATAATTCCCCGATCCCTCAGGTGAACCTATAATCATCAAAGGTTTTAAGTCCGTTAATTCAATTATCACAACCTAACAACGCTCCATCCCTAGATTGTCTGTTAGATTGAACAGTATAGATATTTCCGAGTTACACGCTAGTGTCAATAGTCATATAAACTCTTGAATCAATTATATTGGGTCAGAATCATAAAAGCATTAAGAACGATTTACACTGAATAAACAAGAATGGCATTCATAAAATTAAGAGTTACATGTTACATAAACATGAGCTAGAACAGAATCATCTCTTGACCTAATCACAAAAGATCTAGCTACCCATGGCTATAACACAAATAACTAATGTAAAAGATGGATTCATTACATGAAATTGGTTTGATGGTCTCCCACCTTCTCTCTAGATCTCCAGCTCCAAAAGTCATTTTCTTTCTCCAAAATTTCGACCCTTCCTTCAGAAAACAACTTCCCTTTTATAGGAAAATTCTCAGATACGCTAAAATCGTACTCCGATGTTGTAAATCGGAGCAAGATTGCTTCATTAAACTCATATCCCAGCTGGAGCGTCTGCCAAATCGTAGCCCAATTTGGTTCCATCGGAGCACGATTTTTTACGAGACAAAATGTCTCAAATTTGCTGTAAAATCATAGCCCAATGCTATAAATCGGAGCACGATTTCTTCTTTGTTTGCCAACATCAAATGTGTCATTTGAAGCTTTTATCTCATGCAAAATCACCTGAACTCAACTCAAAAGTACATAAAAAGTATGTATGACCTAGTGTCATCAGTTATGATATTATTCTGCTGCAATGTTTTGACAAATTATTTATGCATGTTTTTGAACTTATTGAAGAAATAGTATTTAAATCCTTTGAATGATTATTTGCGTGATTTATCACTTTAAGGGTTTATGGTGTTATAACCATCACATACCAACGATGACTGAAGACTGAAGTTACTAGGTTGATTTAGGCCATGAAGTCAATGTGTTTCTTAAATTATCGTTAATTGTTATCTTAGTCGATTCTTGATTCTGGCTCTGCACCAATATTGGGTATGTCACATTCCTAAGTACCGTTATCTTAGGGTGGTTCGCTTTTGAGGTGACAAATCTTATGCACTAGTAAAATTAAATAGGATTTAAAAAATAACTAAATAAGGAACTTAAATTAAATAATCCAACAAACAAAATTGAGGTTCATCTTAGAACCGTAGCCTAAAAAGGTATAGTTACTCATGGAAAGTAAAGATAAATTACAAAAGAAATATAACATACCGTAGAGACTTAGAGTGAGGAGAGATACTCCTCCCTTTAAGTATGTAGTGCTTGCTTTTCTTTTGAACAACTTCGTTCTGAATGAGAAAATATGAATGAGAGAAGTGGTATTAAGAGGGAGAGTTCCCACCTGAAGTTGGGGTAAAAAACGGGATTTTTCCACTTAAAAGTAGCAAAAAGCATTTTTGTTCCGCTCCCCGCAAACTTGGGGCACATTTACGGAAGCACAAGAAAAAAAAACTATGCGCCTCAAGTGTCGCATACACTTAGGCACTTTCCATACACTTGATGCGCCTGTCAGCACACTTGGGGTGCTTCAGTGTAAATTTCAGCACGAAACCCCTTGTTTCTTCTCCTTTGGGTGTTTTCTTCCATATAAGATGTCTCGGGACTTGGGAACATAACTCCTTCTTTTGTAATGTCTTATGAGGCCTCTTGAATCTTCATTCATGGTCTTCCCAAAGTCTTCAATTGTTTTGCTTTGCCGTTTAGCATGATTTTTTTGTGAATTACATCAAAACAATCCTATAATTAATTTGTCATGGGAAAAGTAGAATTACATGACTCAAATATAGAAAACATTACAAATGTCTTGAAATTATAGACAATTGTTTTAATATTCCTTTCTAGATGAAAACAGTAACAAAATTAGTCCACTTCAGTCGTCAAATGAATCTTGCTGTAAATTTAAGACAATTCAAAACAGACAATAAAGATCAAAGTATATACACACTTTGAGATCATTCTAGGTTGTAGCCTAACTTAGGTTAAGGTGGTGTGTGTGTGTGTGTATATATATATATATGAGAAAGTAGACTAATAAAAGAACTTGGATTTAGATTATCAACCAAAGGATTTATGGTAAACATTGAAGTATTACCAACCTTTCCTTCCTTAAACCAAACAAGACGGGTACTAAGTAGAAGGCCAAATACCACTTTTGGTCCTTTTAGTTTGACAGAATTCCTAAGCTAGTCCTTTAAGTTTTGAAAGTTTCAATTATGTCCTTTTAGTTTGACAGAATTCCCAAGTTAGTCCTTTAAGTTTCAAAAGTTTCAAATAGGTCATTTTAGTTGATAAACTATTTCACCGTCGCCGTTTCAAAAGTTTCAAATAGGTCCTTTTAGTTTGAAACTTTTGAAACTTTTGAAACTTATAGGACTAACTTGGGAATTCTGTCAAACTAAAATGACTTATTTGAAACGTAAAAGACTAACTTGAGAATTCTGTCAAACTAAAATGACCTAATTAAAACTTTCGAAACTTAAATGACTAACTTGAGAATTTTGTCAAACTAAAAGGACCAAAAATGATATTTGACCTAAGTAGAACTATTAATCTTTTCTTTTTCAAGATACATTTTTGTTAAGAGACCAAATTTTTTGATGTTTTTGCCTTTTGATTTTTTTTTTTTTTGTTGTG
>Ga0228710_1006320_pt1 | contig 18036 bp, 4 predicted proteins | sample MedpolnodulmetaG_FD_177995 | JGI IMG/M metagenome (GOLD analysis project Ga0228710, IMG submission 177995) | Root nodule microbial communities from Medicago polymorpha collected in Santa Monica, California, United States - pink nodules | ecosystem: Host-associated > Plants > Roots > Nodule...
CAATTAACAGTTATTCCATAAAGTCAGTTATAACGTAATAATATTAACAAAATTTTCAATGTAACTGTATTTCAAATTTCAATAGTTGAATTTAGATTAAAAAGTCTTCTAAGTACAACTTAGAAAGCAAAACACTGTAAAGATATTTAATATCATTGGGGCCTTTTTTCTAGAATAATGTAATACGAAAGCATAATTGCACCATTTTATATTAGAAAAAAGATTGCACTCTATATGGGAAAATATTTGGCTAGATTTTAAAACGGGACAAAAGCTTACTATTAGAAACTAAGTGGCTGAGAGACATTCTAAACTGAACTAAAGCAACTCTATGCAATGGTTGCTGGTTAGATTTTGAGTCCTCTAAAGCAACTATATTGATCTCTGTAAATCGTTTCCTCCGGACATTCCTGCGAGTATGTTCGGGCAAGGAAAACTCTTGAAACACTGACCAAATATTTCCTGCGGATTATTGCCTAGTTTGCTTAGGAAATTTCCGCAGGTGAGTTTCCTGCAGATCCTAAAATCCTCGGGAAACAATTACCCACGAAGGTATTACCTGGAACCTTACTCCTTGGCAAAATCCGCAGGAAAAAGGTTTCTTGCGGAAATTTCAGGATAACCCGCAGAAAATTCCGCAGGAAAGTCAAGAGTTTCTAGTAGTGGAAGGATTAGATACCCTCAGCCTTTTATTGTATCTGGGATTCGCTGACTTCTGACTAACTTAATTAGATATCCGAGTCAATTCGAGAATGAGATTGACTTTTAAGTTTACTTGATTATGTCTCCGGCTAAATAAGATTAATTTGTGATCTTCACTTAATTATGTTAACAGGTCTACCAGAGATTCAAGATTGACTTCTAATATTTCTTAGTAATGTAGCCATATTAATCTGAGACTCAAATTGACTTCCGGTTTAATTAACACTTAGTTAAGTACTATCTGAATCAATTTTAGTCTTAAATTGTATTAAAAGAAGTGTCGTTCACGGTTGTTGCACACTGAGAATGTATTATTCCGAGACTCATGGATGTTGGAAATAGCTTGTAGTAGTTGTCCACGAGAGCGAAGTCAAAGATATCACAATATATAATACAGTATAAGGATAAATGAAAAGGAGAAGTTGTTAAAAAAATGTAAAAATTAATATATAAAGTTAATAATATTTATATTTTTATAAGCCAAATTGTATTAAAATAACTCAATCTAGCTAAAGCACAAGAAGTGCCAAGGTAGTTCAGAACAAATCATTCACAAGAAAATATGAAAAGTACAAATGGAAACTCTTCCCAAGTACATGGAAGACAAGGCAACAAGAGAGACGGACTCCTAGTCCTATAAGATAAGATATCTCAGCAGCAAAATCAATCCGATATACACAACATGAAATAGAATAGGCAGCACAACAATGTGAGCACAGAACATAAATACTAGAAGGAAATTCTTCCAAGAAATTATTTTATTGCTTAAATATTAAAACATCATGTGAAACATGAGGGAGATTCCAACTTCATCTCAGTTGCTTGGTACGCAGCATGACAATCACAATCAGATCAGAATGGCCTGTAGACACGGAAATAACAAACAGGCGATGAAACCAAACTTAGCAAGCGTTAAAGGATACGATGATACAATTGAATGGATAATTAATTAGAATACCTAACTTAAAGATGAACTGATCAATCAGTTTATTTTCAGTTTATATGGGAGAACTTATGAAAATAGCTTTTTCAGTTTATTTTCATAAATTTTCCAATATAGCTTATAAAAACAGCTAATACCATACAAAAAAAAATAAAATTGAAACTTATGTAAGCTTATGCATAAGCATTTATCATAATTCATATCCCAAAACGTATTCAAATTAAAATAAAGACTCAATTTGGTTTCTTTCAAAAAATAATAACCAAATTATAAGTCTCTTAACATTTTTTATATGGATGTCAACTTGATCCTCAACTCATTATAAAAGAAGGACTAATATGTACCCAATTTGAAAATGTCAGGACTAATTTGGTATTATTATTTTTGGATATTCACCCCTTAAATTAATTAAAAATAGTAACTTTATGAAGTTGGATGAAAAATTGCAACGCACAGGAAAATGAATAGGAAAAAACCTGAATGCTGCCCTTTAATTTCGCTCATGCAATGGCTTAGAGGAGACGGCGGCGGCCGGTATAATAAGTTTGAGTGGAAGTGGGCGGGTACTAGGTTTAAATTAGGGGTATTCACGGGCTAAGTAAAAATTCATCTGATTAAACACCAAAATACTCGCCATTTCAGTTTATTTTTTTGTTTAAATAGATTATTTTTAAACACCAAAACACCTCTGGTGAAACATAAATAGATTATTTTTAAAAAGACACATTGATTTGATTTGATCCATGAATCATTTAAATGGATTATTTTTAAAAAGATACATTGATTTGATTTGATTCAATCCAATTTGGAATTCATAACATGGGAAAAGTAACAGTATAAAAACACGCCGTAAAAATCTCCAAAACATGCTAAAAAAATTCTGATATTAGAATCTTATTAGGCCACGCGAGGAACTCATAACATGGGAAAAGTAAAGGCGAAATGTCAATACCTAGTAATTGGGGTTTTTTTTGCTTATGTTCCTCATTAGAAGCCCAACCCAGTTTCCTTTTGAAGAGATTATTTAAACCCTAAAACGACAAACAAAACTCAGATGCAGCGTAAAATCAACCAAACCTTTTGCTACTTCCTCCCCAAGGCACCATTCAGGTTTCTTCCTTTTCTGCTATAATAAATTTATTCACAAATTGGCTTTTTCTTTTTCTTTTTATTGCATCCAACATCATAAACTGACTTTTTTATTTTCACTTAATTTAAAGTGCTGAATTCTTATGGCTTAAAATGTTAGAGTGAAAACAATTGATCTCATCTGGATAAAAAACCCTAATTTGCAGCTTATAGGATAAAAGCTTATTATGTATAAGCTATTTTTATAACAAAAGATAAAACAAAGTTAAATTGTTTTTGTATAAGTTATAAGCTGTTGTCGTAAGCTATTTTAAGGAGGTTAAGAAAATAAGCTGAAAACACATGATCAACACATGTCATAAGTTGTTTTCATATGCTCTTCTGAATGGTCTCACAAGTATTTATGTTGGTAGATAAACTCAAATAAGCCTTTCCAAACAAATCCTAATACTCACACTTGGCTGCATGTTTTGATTGATGGCTTAATATGTCCTTGTTTATTTTTCCTGTGAATTGTAAGGAGTTTTTTTCTCTAAATTTGTTGACAGTGTAGTTAAATTTAAATAGCAGTTATAACGCTACGGGCATGGCAGAATTTGGACAAACGGCTATTGTTCCACGATACACTATATAGTACAAAATGTTGTCAAATAGTTGTTCGAGTTGTGCTATAGCACTGTTGCATAGTGGAATTTTAACAATCTGCCATTTTCCACTATCCGCGATTGACAACATTGCTTGATGATGCAGGTAAAACTATTTGTGGAGCACTTATCTTACAAGAACACTCTTAGGCTTAGCAATGAGGAAGGTGGTAGATTGGGATAACTTGGAAGAACTAACTCTTGGTTTGGTTCTTGACAAGTTGGAAGAACACATAGATCATGTTAGATTTGCTGTCGTGTGCAAGACTTGGCTATCAGTTGCAAAGCTTAACCATCAATTTAGGAGTAATATACCACCCATGCTCATGATCCTCACAGACAAAGGGTCTCAAAGACATAAAAACACCAACGAGAAGAGATCCTTGTATAGCATTCTAAGTCACAAAGAGTACCCCATTCCATTTTTATCCATGAAAATTACAATGTGTCGGGGCTCTTCATTTGGTTGGATTTCATTAGTGGACGATAATGATGTCATAACTCTATTTAATCCTTTTAAGTGTAGTACTATACCTATTCTGCCACATCTCACATATCTCTACAAGGTTACCTTGTCTGCTGACCCCATTACAAGCCCAAATGATTATGTCATTGCAGCCATTTACAGCTTTGGGTGTCTTGCTTTCAAAACAGCAAACCAACCATTTTGGATTCGGCTGACAAAAATGAGTTTTCTTTCAATGATGTTGTATTTTATAAAGGCCTGCTAATTGCTGATCAAGACGGAGACTACATTGTATCCTTCAAGATCAACAATCCTCCTGGTGGTCACTCATATGACCGTAAGTTTACTTACTATGAGAAGATAACTACTACTGCATATAGTGTTCCAGTCCAAAATTATCTGGGAAATACCTTTGTTGTGAAATCATTCAATGATGACATATGGAAGGTGAGAAGATATGCAATTGACCGGGATAGGCCTTCTTCATATACACTCGACGTGTACAAATTGGAACTGGATGTCCAGAGTGGAAAACTTGAACAGACGAACAAACTTGAGAGTTTGGAAGACAACATTCTATTTGTTGGAATTTTGGTGATTCAATTTCTGTGCCAGCCTCTTGTTACTCCAAGTTAGAAAAAGATTCGATTTATTTTATTTATGACTATGATATGGATGATTTAGCGTTAGGGGTCTATATTATGAAAGATGGAAGCTGTCAAAGGCAATCTTTACCGATTTCCTTCAAGTCGATGCAACCTTTTTGGGTTCTGCCACAATTTCAATGGGATTGATTGATCAGTTCATCTTTTAAGTTAGGTATTTTAGTAAATGATTATCCACTCAATTGTTATTTTTTCGATAAATTGGGAGGTTTTATTACAACATTGTTGTTATATTAAACATTAATCTTGTAAATGTCATTGTTACAATTAGGCGTGTTGAATGGATATTGGTGAAATCCTGTTATGCAAATATGCTGAAATTGAGAAAATTGCAGCAAATTCTTCAACTGTGTTTAAAGTATATCAGTGGCTCTGGAGTTGTTCAGTGCCTTCAAAATAATTTATTTTGGTTTGAAAGTATGCATCTCTCACCATCATAGTTTTAACCATTTTATTCAGCATGTTGAATTGTTCATAGGAAATAAATTTAAGAGGTTAAGGCATTGTGTGCATAATGGTTGTAATTTGATACTTATGGCTATTGAGGAAAAACATATTTTTGAAGGGAGCTTGGTATATTGCAATTTCCAACTGCATATATGGTATTATACTATACTTTAAATCATTTTTGGAGCGTAGAAATTTGAAATGCAACACTCCATATATGTTATTATACTCAACTATATATGAAATGCAACTCTGTTTTTTTTATACAATAATTAAAAATGTGAATTAGGTCCGAATGACTCACCAAAATTATAACACTAAGAAATTCCAAAGGTTTGATTTAGCGATAAAAAGACAGATTTTGAATTTGGATGTCATAGATACGAGTCCCTTGTCATGTCATTAAATGGAGGTAAAAGTAAATACTTTTGTAGATACTCTTTAAACTATACGTGGAGGAGATATAGCAGGAACTAACCTATAGATAAAAAATTCCAAAAATATAAAAAGCACTCATAAATTAACATACATAAATGTAAGCACACAAAACTAACCTAACCAAATTAAGCTTAGTGTGGTCCTTTCTCTCCTACTATAGACCTGCTATTGTTCTCAAATTATCAAAACATAACTTCTCTATCGATCACACCTTAATAATGAAGTCATTGCGTGTAGATATGATGAGTTGAATGCAAAGACTCATGTGCAATTGCTTGTCTATGAATCATAAAGTATCCCTCAATCGAGCCACCCTCCCTAGTATCCTATATTTCAGTGCAAACTTTGCCAACGACGCATTCTAAAACTGGCCTTTGAATTTTCCAACACACCTTTGTCATAAGCTCATTAGTATGTTCCACATTTAAGCTGTTTTCACTTGGTTTTGGTTCATGTTCCATGCCATGTGAAGAAGGTATGAAAAATGTGAAATCTCTCTAATTTTGTCACTAAATTATATGACGAAAGAATTAGAGAAAAAATCATTTTTTTTTCATTCATTAATTTCCGTTGCTAAATTTTTGAGAGTTCAAATTCCAACTCTAATAATATATTAACAATACTTATATTTTGTCGCTAAAAAAGCCATGATTATAGTTGTTAGGTGTTGTGATCTTCTTCTATTTACTTTTGTTGGGCACCCAGCCATGGCTAAGGCCTTCTATGGAAGTGAATGCTATTGCCCGGCATCATATCTCTAGACTTTGGTACTCCATCTTCTTTTTCTTTTGTTACCATAAACAAGATGGTGTAATTTGTTATTGATAAATCCAACTATGTTTGTTAATAATAATGAGTTATTAATTAATTACTTAAGATTTTTTTTAAAGGAACTAACTAATCAGTTGTTGACTTGTAGGGCCGTTCCTATGTAATTGGAGGCTCGGCTCTCGTGTGAAAATATGCCCCTAATAAAATAATATAATTTTTTTAAAAGAGCAATTATCTATTTAAAAGATCAATATTCTAATCAATAATGTAAAAATACAAATTAAGCGAATATCTTTATCAATCTTTTAGGTTATATTTTTCCTTATAGTTTGTACAAAGCCAAAAATAAGTCATTGTGAGCTTAGCTCAGTTGGTATGGACAATGCATAATATATGCAATGTCTGAGATTCGAACCCCGACCACCACAAGAAAAGTCAAAAATAAAAGGTTTATAATGTTTTTTTAGAGAATAATTATAATGTTTGTTCTTTCAAATAAAAAATTAATAATATTTGTTGTTAGAGTTTAACTATCTTATACAATAATTATGGGCCAAAAATTACAAGAAGTGTTCTAACAAAATAAGAAAAAAAATTATATTATGTTTTCATTTGTAAATATATAATCCAATATGTTAAGGATAATTTGGCTAAATTGAAGAGAGGATAAATGATCCTCAAATCCATAAAAAATAATGTCTAAATCAATACCCTCTCATACTAAAAATATTAATCAAAGAAGAAAAAGGAAAAGAAAATAAGAAAAGAAAACCTACCCGGTGACTTGTGAAACAAGTTACCACATTTTAGCACATAAGTACATGTGTTTGTAATCATAGTTGAATTACTGAATTCATAATTTTACATTCACCAATAATCACCATTCATTCTGATCTTAGTACATAGCATTCCGATATCACCAAAAAGTTATGATCTCTCTCTTCCTCTCATTATTGAGTGTAAGCATCAAACTTACACTAACATATTTGTTATCTTAAATACAAAATGTTAATTGCTCATATCCTTTTATACTCATATTCGAGATTTTAAATTGACACCATCACAGATTAGTTTTATTCATTTGTCCATGGATATCTTAATTTTCCAAAGAAATACGAGATACTCAAGATGAAAATCGAGTCGGTACATTAAAGTTGATCTTTCTGCATACATGTGATGCATATAAATAACATTTACTATATCATGAGTAAACCAACATGGTTGGATTTATCAATGAGTGATACTCTAATTCAAAAAAAAAAAAAAAAGAGGGGGTTGGATGGGGCTAATTTTGGTGACATGTAGATGTAGTGTAACATCTCAGACAACTTTAAGCATTGTCGACTGACCCTACAAATCAACACGAGTCTTTTCAGCGTGTTTTGTCCTCACTCGCACGCTTACCGGGAAAAAACTTCCCAGTAGGTCACCTATCGAAAGACTACTCCAAGTCAAGCACGCTTAACTGTGTAGTTCTTCTAGAATGGGCTACCAAAAAGAAGATGCGTCTTGTTGATATAGGTAGTACCAAACAATTCTTATAAGCCTTCCTTTAACCATTCTCATACATGCATGACCTCAGGATCCCTCTCATTCCAATGTGATTCGGTTTCTTTAGAAGCTGTCGGGAGCCGCTCATTATTGTGCCTTGTGCACCGGCGACCACTCCCCATCCTCGTCAGTCTTGGGTGTTACATGTAGGACATAGAATTATGAAGGAAAAAAACATCAATTATAGGAATACGAAACCTAAATGTATAAATATATAAAGTGTGAAAATGGATGATGATCTACATCTAGATTTATTGATATGCCAATGGCTAAACACAGCATGTGCAATTTTCATTGAAGCAGCTACTCCATACTACATCAGGTAGAACAAACTATATGGGCAACAAGAGACTAATCAAATTAGATTATTTTTGCTGACCAATCTCTTTCTCTCATAATTGGGTCGTTCTTTTTTCTTTTCGGGCCATAATCATTTATGCCTCTTTTTCTTCCTTTCCCACCTCTTTTTTCTTTATGCATATCAAACACTCAAACTCAATTCATACCTTGACCAAAATAATAATAAGCCCAATTGACATTTGTTTAAGTGAATGCCGCCAAACACGTTTCATACATAAACGATTTGATCCCATTATGGAATGAAAGAAGTCTCCACTTTTTCTTTTTTTGGTAAAAGTGGAAGAAGTCTTTTCTAACTACTAGAGATGCCTCCTATACATTAAACTCATTTTTTTATTCTTTCAGATATTATTGTAGCTGGTAGCTTCATCAAATGAATATTCTGGCTGCAAGTATCATTTCCAGGTCCAACAGGATACATATAGAGGATTAAAGCAAATTTTTATACGAGGCATTTTAAACGTTTAGATATATATTTTACTGAAATTACTAAATTTTGGTTTAAGTTTTTTTTTAGATGTTTTAAAATACAAAAATTATTTATTAAATAGTGTAATCGATTTTGTTTGATATTTACTCTTTTTTTAATTGATGATAAACTCAGTGGATAAATATTTTTTCAGCCAATATTAATTTTAGATATGGTTTTAATAATATTAATTTTAAAAAAATTGACTATTAAGCTTTTTATTAAATAAAATATTTATATCTTTTAAGGTCTAATGCAGTTGTCTTGTTTATCCTACCCTTGAGCTGGCTCCAGTCATTTTAAGGATCAAATTAACTACGTATCAATGTTGTTAATTATTTTTTGAAAAACTTACATGAATAATACCGTAAAGTATAAACAAACTTATATATTTCTCAATAAAAAAATTATATTTAATATAAAATTAAATATTACACTAAAAAAATATAAATATAAATATAACTATCTTGTTTTTTAAAAATATAACTCTCTCTTTTTTCTAAAAGAGGGAAAAAATTAACAAACAAAAAAGGAATTTATTGATGATGATAGAAATACAAGTAGTATTAAACTCAAGCTGAAATATAAAATAGAGAAGGTGGTGTAAGACATATGGTTAATCATGTGATATTAGCGAAGATCGTCTAACGGATAAAATGGGAGGGAAGAAAATAAAGGTTGACCATCAAAAAATTAATATATTATAAAAATTCAAATAATTATTTAAGTATTTCGAGTGATTCAAAAGTGTGATAGTACGACACATTGAGATAAAGACGAGGATGAGTCACATGATAATTTCATTTAAGAGTCAAAGATATTTAAATAATTTACCCTATAAAAAGTTTACATTTTTGTAGTGGGCTGAGACTGTGCCTTACCCATAGTAGTCAATCTCGGATAGCGGTGCATAGTGATTGACCCCAAAAGTGGGATAACGTAATATCGTATAGTGGTATGACAAATAGCGGTTACCGATATTTAATTTTTTTTTTTGGAAAAATAACATGAATAATACTATAAAGTATAAACAAACTTATATATTTCTCAACAAAAAAAAATTATATTTAATATAAAATTAAATATAACACTAATAAAATTTGATGAGACTTCATAAATCAAAACACCAAAAAACAAAAGACAGAGGAACAAATAAAAAGATCATAAAACAAGATAAACCATAAGATAGAAGATAGAAGTGTGTGTATTGCGGCACATGTGAGAGAAAAAAAGTTGAAAAATGTTAGGGTTTACGAAATCTTCAAAATGTCCTAAAAAGATTTAAAAAATAGGGCCAATTTGAAAAATTCCTTTAAAACCAAATAGCAGGTAAAGTGACGGTTATCCGCTTCGACCCGCTATGCCTCTATAGCAGCTAAAGCGGCTGCTATTTGATTTCGCACCGCTACGACCATTACCGCAGCGGTCCGACGCCGCTACGTGCGGCTGCTATAGCACCATTATCGGCCATTATTGACTACTATGGGCTTACCCGAACCCAAAAGTGGCTCTGACAGCAATAGTATGTTATTATTGTGAGGTGGAAAGAGAGACAAAGAGAAAATAATGTATTGAATTAAAATATTAGAAAGATTCAAATATCATTATCAAAAGTAAAAATTGACAATATCTCTCACTAGAGTCTTGTACTCATATTTAATCCTTTTCTCTCACTAAGACGATCTACAGTTGTGGGTGCTTCACCTATTTAGCGCTTCACCTATTTAGCATCATAGTAAATAATCACCTTTATTGTGGGGTATAATATAACATTTTCGTTAGTCTTGCTTAATAAATAATATAAAATAAATGAATTTTGTTGCAATGTAATGATATAGAACTATTTTTGGGACCTATTTAATTTTATTTTTTTTTAGAAATGATAAACAAACACACAATTTTTGACACAAATTAGACACCAATGACAATTTTGTAATTTCCACTAAAGTGCAAGGACAAAATTGACATTTCAATTCCAAAACCTCATGGAACTTGTCACGTTCCCTTTTCTCTCTCAAACTCACCGTCCCCTCTCTCTTCTCTCTCTCGCAAGCTGGTTCTTTCAAAGTCAAATTTCTACGACGGAGAAAGTGACCGAAACAGCCGTGGGACAACAAGGCAAGGCGGCGAGACAAGTCTCTTATTCGCGTTCTGGTGGTGTGTGGTGGTGTATCAGATCTGAGTGAATCTGAGAAGGAGAAGGGTGGTGATGGTGGTGGTGATATGATAGGAGAATAAGGTTGAGGTGGTGGTGTGTGTGAGATCTGGTGGTGGTGTTGTGATCCAACAAGAAAGTTAAGGTGGTGGTGTGTGCTCCGAGTGGATCGGAGGAGAAGGAGAGTGATGGTGGTGTTGTTGTGAACGAAAATAAGGTTGTGAGGTTGAACAACGGCGGTCTCTGGTGGTCGGAGAAAGTTACAGATGGGAGTCTGAGAGAGAAAGAAGTCATGTGGGAGGGAGAGGAGAAAGAAAGAGGGAAAAAAGAAAGAGAGAGAAAAAAAAGAAAAAAAAAACTATTTCCTATACCGTATTTTATACTACACGGTGTCTGTAGTGTATTTTATATTTTGTGTTCAATTATCAAAACTCTTTTTTTTTAGACGAAGGGTTGGAGAAATTTGATAGTTTTATTTAATATTACGATAAATTGGATGATGTCGACGTGGATGCTCTAACACCTTTTTCTTTTTTAACCGAACACTTCTTGTTTTCATATCCAATATTTTCACGGATCTAAATATATATATCATTTGGCCATTATTATAATATACATCACATACATTATTTTTTTAATAAATCTAAAATGTAAATTTTTGTTTAAATAATTGTGACCGGAGACACTTGAATATATAAAAGTTGATGCGAATTCTTATATGTGCAAATTATTTACGTGGAAAGATAATGATACACCACGAAAAAGTCGTATGAATCCGTAGAAATTGACGTAGCAATAATTGAAAAAAGTTGGGCAATATTTTTGCTACATATTTCACTCCGTTGAAATTCATTGGTTGTCAATCCAACTCAATGAACATGGGTTGCTAGATATTGTTTGTACTTTGACCTCTCATCCAACCTCTATTATTGCCAATCAAAATGTTTCCGATAGAATAACTTCAGAATTAATAATGTAATTTAAAAAATGATATATAGAGATTTAGCGGAACATTTTATATACGGCCAAGCAGAACTATTGACTATTGATCTAAAGAACTATTGAATATTTATGATAAAATCTATCTGTAACGAGTTAAAATTCTCTAATTTTTTTACTCTCTCCATCTTTTCTACAACAAAGTTTTGAAAATATAAATATAATCATGTGATATTTGGTGAGACAAATTATTTAATATACATTTTCCTCCAAATTTTTTTATTTAATATACATTTAATTAAAATCTCTTTAATACTATAATAATGGAGAAAACAATAAAGAGAGAAAGTAGAGAGGATCCTGACTCGTCTATAAGGTAACAAAAAAAAACTCATCTATAATGTATTAACAAATATATTCTATGTTTAAGTGACTGATTTAACACATTCAATCTTCAAACTGCATGAACCAATTTTAGCGAAAATTAAAATCTCCTAAGAAACATACAAATTAGCTCATAACTTACGAGGTTTTTGGGTGTGTAAAGTATATATTAGTAATATTTTGGATGCCAAAACTATTTAAAAATCTTTTTTTTCCGTGGCCCCTACATCAACCAATACAATACAGTTAATCAAAGTAGGTTTTAGGCCTCAATTTCTCATAACCATTAACACTTCTTTCTTAAAGAGGAAGGATGTTTCCCTGTTTCTAAAGAAATGTTCATGTTCATAAGAATATAAGACCGTAAATCCAATTTGATATATTGCATTGATTGATATGGAGGCCAAGAAAAAATATGATTTTGACCTGGTTGTGAAGTTTACTTGATGAATTGATTACCCACAACTTGGTGACATATAAAATTACGTACAATTCACTTCTCTATCGTTATGTCTCAAAGGACTTGTAAGAAGTGATAGAAAATATGTTTAGGGAGCTGGATAAAAAGGGGAGGGTTAGGACGTATTTATACACACTTCAACATGCAGTGTAAGATATATTTAATCAAGTCAAATGTAATTTCTTTTCACACAATATTGATTAATTAAAAGTAGTAATAGTCAAACTTTTTTTTATATATACACATATATACAATAATAAACAATTATTCTAAATATTTTTCATGATTTATAAAAAAAAATAAAAAATTGTACGACTGTCAAAAGTTTTAATATTTTTAATGCATTTATTTGATGAAAATAATAAACAATTTTTATCGTTCAAAAAAATGTGTTAATATTGTTTTGAACAAGAAGTAAGAATATAGTCAAGTCAACTATAATTAAATTTTCTTACAAATGAATATTTAATCAATTCTTTGTAAAAAAATACATTTTGGTCAATTCAAGGAAACAACCAAATTAAATATAATGATAAGGGAAATGCTTTATGTCCCGAAATTATTTATCGCGAAAAGTTCACGAATGAGGAACAGTAGCATAAAAACTTGGACAACATGCTTTTAATTATAACTTGTTCAACTTTACTCCTACAATTTTGATTTATATTGACTAAATTTGTAATTGAAAATATTAATTTTGATTTAGTGGGAGCCTGAGCACAACATAGATGCATGGGACATGGAGACACGTCTATGGCAAACCCAAGTGGTGTGGTGGTGGCAAACAGTCAATTATCATTACTTTTTATCTTAATAAGCTTTCAGTACTTTTATCAAAACTATAAAAAAAAACTTTTTGCACTTAAAATACATAGAAAATGTATGTCGTGAAATTTTCGTTGGATATTCTGTCGCAGTATATAGCACTGCCCATTTTATATTTAACAAAAGTTAGTCAATGTCACATGAATATTATTTCATTTAAAAAGTCTATGTTATAGATACTGGCTTGGACCTGTGTTGGTTTATAAACAGCAATGACCATTTTTAAAACATGGAATAAGTGGGGATCAAACTTAGGGATTTTTTTTATAAGTGTTGGCAAAACTAGTTTAACGATCTTGATATTGTGACATTCACTTTGTACCATGAATTTTTTAAGAGATTATGAAAACGTATCCGGATTCATGATATTGATTTTCTTTGTTCATGGTATTTTTCTGAATATTCGTTTTTTTTTAAGGAAGAATATTAGTTTTATGAGAAGTTAAAATGTATGCCTCTTTATACTTCAAACAGATATTTTGTGTCTGTTTGTCCACTTTTTTAATTACACTAATGTGTATTAATTATAATTTATAATTTTTATGAAAATTTTGATTTTGATTAAAATTATAGGTATATGCATTTTGTACTTTCATATTGTAACAAATTATATTTATATTTTTTAATGACGTAAATAATATAACAAATTTAAATATAATTAATATAAATTCTTATATTTTTGAATGACACCGACAATTTGATATTGTTATAAGAAAAATTGTTTAAAAGTATAATTGAAAGTGAAAAAGTCACTACAAAATCATATATTCTCTTTGCATAGAGTATAGATAAGTATATTTGTTTGTAACTATCTGTTCAAAAGGAAGATGAGAGGAATACTATATATTTTAAAAACTATCCCTTCAAAAGGGAGAGAAATACTATTTATTTTAAATTTCAAACTAAAACCTCTCATCGACTTTAATTTGCATTTGGTATCTTTTGTTTAAAGATAGCTTATTAGTTACATGGACCGGACTTATAGATTATGAAAATAATCAAACAATCTCCCATTTGATACATGTAACAACTTGAAAGATCAACATTAATTCATAATTGTACATTGCTACGCCATAAGTGAAAATTATCAAGTCGTCGTCTTTAATTGAATTGAAATGATGGGATCATCGCGATCACAAGTTATCCATCAACTTGAATGCTTCCATATATCACAAATCAACTCAATTCAAACAACCTTATGAGATGCTATAATTCGTGTCTTTCTGAAGACACTTCATGTTGCCACACCAAAACAATAATAATGCATATCTTGTAATGTGGATAACAAGACAATAAGCAAAAACATAGCATATACGTACATGCATAGATTACATTGTATTGTTAACAAGAATTCATCCATTATTTTTTATAAAGAAAATGATTTATCCATAAAGCTCATCCTTTAAATGTAGTTAGAAATCTTTTAGTTAACGGATCCGCTATCATTAAAATTGTACTAATATGCTCAAATGACTTTTTATTTATGCATTTCTTCTTTGATTTTCAATAACTTCAAATCCATGTGTTTTACACCCTTTTAGCACTTATCATTCTTAGAGAAGAAGATAATTGTGAAATTGTCACGATAAATCCTTCGAGTACATATTTAGACATACATCGAGTTCCCAACCACCAATGCATATGGAATAGACTCTAGTTTCTTTCGTTTCAAATCATTTTGGGACGTTGCATTAGACTAAACTTGTCTTCTTTATGAGTAGAAAAAATTCATGGGGGAGCATTTTTCCATTCTCCAATACTTTGTTGATATAGTTTTTTTTTGGACAATCCCAACAATTCTTTTGATGTATTATGAAATATTCTTCTTCCATCACATATGATGATCCCACTGATAGCTTTCATTTCACACTTATCAGAGAGAAACTTTTTTACATCATGTAGCAAAATAACATCATTCGCAGCAAGCAGAACATCATCAACATATAAAAGAAAAATTATGACATCAATATATATTGCTCTCTACAAAACCATACAAGAAAATTGTATTGCTAAACTTAAGATACCATTGTCCGTAAGCCTACTTCAATATACATTGACCTTTTTAATTTACACACCACAATTTTCAAATTGAGCTATATACATTTATTCCTTTTAAGTCACCATTCATAAAAGTGTGTTTATATATGTTCTTTTGGTGAAGCTTCAAGTTATAGAAGGTCTCTTTGTAGTCAATGTCGTCCTTTATTGAGTGAAATCTTTGACGACAAGTCTAAATTTATACATTTTGATGTTGCTTTTCGAGTCACGTTAAGTCTTAAACCACTTACAACTAGCTTAAACTTTTTTTATTGTTTAATATATAGAAATAAATTGCAATACAAAATATGTTTTTAGATCATATCTTTAAAATAATGAACAAATCTTAAAAATATTTCAAACAAACTACAAACTATCTCGTAATGATTATTTGTTGGGGTCAAAGTAGTTTAGTTGTTGAGTTTCACACGTTTTAAATGCAGAGAAATGAAAGTTTAGGGTTCGAACTCTGACCTTTATATAATATTGTTCTTGCAACTACCAATTGGAATGTGTTGATAAGATTAATATTTTTTTAAGCCTATGATATATTGTTTTAAATCTTAAGTATATCTCCAAATATAAAATATTTTAAAGATATTTAGAATTACTCCCTCCGTTCCTTTTTAAGTGTCTTTTTAGAAAATTAACAAAAAAATAGCGATGTGTATTTTTGCACATTTTCTTCCTATTATACCCTCATTTTAATCCACCGATAAATTTCTATTTTTTTGCACACACTTTATCTTTCTAATAAATTTAATATGTTATATTTCTCTCGTAACAAACACTTGTGAGTTAGTATTATCTTTTTCTCCAACAAATTCATATTTTTTTGCGCACTATCTCTCTCTCATAACAAACAATTGTCAATTTTCTAAATATTATGCACATCTTTTTAATTATTTTAAGTCAATATAAAAATTATATTGATGAAACTTCTTTTCTTCATTGTCATTTTGTTCTTGTTGTCAAATGAGTCTTTCAACTATTGCTCCCTATTCACCTCTCATCAGTAACTCCAACGAGTCTTCCACTTTTTCTTCCTTTTGAACATTCATGGAGTCTTTTATTTTTATTTTCTCTCAAATCTGTGTTTTTTACTTTGCACTTGAAATTTTTAGCAATTTCTACTCATCTTATTTATATAATTTTAACTCTTCTTAAAATCATTATTTGTAACAAAATTTTGTTTAAATTTGAAGATAATAAGAAACAAACTTTGTTTTTCTTAAAAAAAAAACAAACTATGTTTTCCAAATAGATAGCATTAATTACTTTCATTGAAAAAGACAAGAGTAATTGACAAAGGGTATAATTGACAAATTGTACCCTTAAAATACCAAAAAGACAGTTAAATAGAAACGAAAAATTTACCGTAGAAAGACACTTAAAAAGTGAAAGAAAAAAAAAGAACAAAAATACTCCCTCTGATTCTATTTATGAAAAACATTTGAATTTTTTGATTCTTTGCATAAATGATGTATTTTGTCTATATTTTAAACAAAATACATTAGTTACACAACGAATCTAAAAAGTCAACTTTTTCTTATAAGTAAGACCGGAAGAAGTACTCCCTCCGTTCCTTTTTAAGTGTCTTTTTAGAAAAATCGCACAAAAATAGTGATATGTATTTTTGCACACTTTCTTTCTATTATACCATTATTTTAATCCGCAAATAAATTTCTATTTTTTTGGACACACTTTATCTTACCAATAAATTTAATGTTATTTTTCTCTCGTAACAAACAATTGTCTGTTATTATCTTTTCCGCCAACATTTTTTTTTTGCGTACTCTCTCATAATAAACAATTGTCAATTTTTTAGATATTGTGCACATCTTTTTAATTATTTTAAGTCAATATAAAAATTATTCAAACTTCACATTAATCAAAAGTTAAGAAAAAATTAACTTTCTTCTAACTCCTTTAATTAAAGTTAAGGCTTCAACCAATGCTAGAGTCACACTTGAAATTTTTAATTATTGCTACTCATTTTATGTATAGAATTTTAACCCTTCTTGAAACCATTGTTGGGAACACAATTTTGTTTAAATTTGAAGATAATAAAAACAAACTTTGTTTAAAAAAAAACAAATTTTAGTTTTCCAAATAGTTAGCATTAATTAGTTTTATTGAAAAAGATAAAAGTAATTGACAAAGGGTATAATTGACAAATCGTAACTTTAAAATACTAAAAAGACAATTAAATGGGAATGAAAAATTCACCCTAAAAAAATACTTAAAAGAATCGGAGGGAGTATAATTTAAGTATAAAAGAGAAAGTTATGCAAAATATGTCATAAAATTGTTGTACGAAATCATTTATCTAATATTTTTATGTTAGCATCTATACAATAATTAAAAAATGTTATGAGAGTAAAAATAAAATGAAAAAAAGTGGGGCCATTCGGCAGAAGAGAATTCCAAGAAGGGGGAAGATAGAGACAAAATCAGGAGAGAGATCAAATCCCAATTAAACCACGGAAGGAGCGGAGGGAGCAGCAGTACAACTTCTTACAATACCGTATTTCTGACACGCTAATTAACTCGAATTGTACAATCCTAATTATCGATTCCGTTTTTTAATTACAGTACACCGTTTCTTTCTTTTTTCCAATTGTCAAAGTTCAAGTCCAACAACTAAAAAAAAAAAAAAAAAAAAAAAAAATTAAATATTTAAAATTTTAA
>Ga0228710_1006322_pt1 | contig 18032 bp, 11 predicted proteins | sample MedpolnodulmetaG_FD_177995 | JGI IMG/M metagenome (GOLD analysis project Ga0228710, IMG submission 177995) | Root nodule microbial communities from Medicago polymorpha collected in Santa Monica, California, United States - pink nodules | ecosystem: Host-associated > Plants > Roots > Nodule...
TTTCTTTTTTTTTTTTTAATTAAATAATGACATGTCACTTGATTATACATGTATGAGGTATTAAAAAATGAAAAGGATAATTACATACACAGTCACGTGCCACATCATCAATTTTTATGAGTCAGATGTGATCATGGTTAATTTCTGAAGAACCTTCATATTGCAAGGTTGGAATCTAAACATTTTTTACATGTAGGGGGTAAACTAAAAGTCGCTCATATTACAGGGAGATAAACATATATTAACCCTTCCTAAAAAAAACATATATTAACCCACAATTTTATAGGAACCAAAACATGTCAAATTTTTATGACGGCTAAAAACAAAATTGACTATATTAATAAGGACCAAAAACGTATTTAACAAATTTTAATATTCAAGTGACTTGCCACATCTATTCCAATTTTGAGGCCCTAAAGGTCTGCCCACTTGGTTGAGCAGCATCCAAGTCTATCGTAGAAGCCACACGAGAATCTGTAATCAAACTTAAGTGTGAAAATCCTTGAAGACTTTTTATGAGATCCATCAACATTATCTTTGTAATGATCATGTGATGGAGGTGTCCAAGATACCTCGATGCTACGTCTCATGGAATGAGATCGAGTATGCGGGGGAATATAGATATTTTTGCTTATATTTGAGAGAAAGTATGTAATTTTATTTATAATTCACTAGTCTACAGGGAGTATATAGTTTGTGCTTATAATTGGGTCGGAAGAAGCACTACTGAAAGACAATATATTTCAAAAATCAAACTACGGTATATGACCAACCATGAGTAAATTCTATTTCTTTAGAGGAATAAATTCTATTTTATTTATTAGGAAATTCCATTCTTTTTTTTATAAAGAGGGAAGTTTCACACTATCTTCTAATATATGTATTTGTAATTAATAAAATGCTAAATTAAAAAAAATCTTCATGTAAGTAATAACTATGCACCATTAAAAAATCAAGTTAGGGTGTACGATGCTCGTCAACTATACACCTCTTTTTTTGCAAATTTAGTTCGTGTTCGTACGCAGATGCATTGGAATGTGGTGTATATTGATTTTTTTCTATATTGAGTTATGTGACATAGAACCATGTTAGGATGTTTTGTTTTTTTAGTGTTTTATTATACTTTTTATTGGGTTAAGCTTAAAAAAAAATTGCCAAGATTCTAACTAATATGGATAAATAAATAAGTATGTATACTTACCTAAAAAAAAGAAAAGTATTTGTACCAATATGAGTTGAAAAACCCTAGCCCAGTTATTCATCATAGAGGCCATCAAACAAGGTCTATTGAGAATAACACATGAAGGTCCTATAGGCAAGCCAAGACAAGGACCATCGAGGTCACCACCTCGATGAGGCACGTAGCATTATACATGACACAGTTTAATTGTTTGATTTACATCATATAAAAAACAATGAATTCTAAATGATTCCTCATCAGACTAAACTTTTATTATTTGAATTCAACATAATTTAAATATTGAATTTTGTTTTAATACTTTTACTTTCAATTCTTTCATACGACCGATTAATTTTTGTTATTTCAAATGAACACTTTGAATTTTTTGTTATTATATTTCCCCCCTTTTGTTACCATTACTTCATTTATATTTAAATTTTGAATTCTTTTTCATATTACGGGGCTAATATATTAAAAATTGCAAACAGTGCTCTAGTAATTTGAAATTCTATATCATAATAGACTCCAACAAAATATATCTAGGTTTTTCAAGTTAAAGATCAAACTTGCATACTCTTGATTGATGTAAAATTAATAATTTCAAATTATAAATTTAAGTATTATAAATTTTAATTAGAGAAATAATGGAAATACAAATAATATATTATCAAATTTAAATTTAAAAAAATGATTATTAGATAAATCACACACGATTGATTTTTCCAGGTTGTCATGTACTAAACATGTCTTTTGCAATCATGCATATCAATCACTAAGAAACAGCAACAACCAACTATCTGTATATCAATCACGAAGAACACCACCAACCAACTGCATGCATGACTCTTGAATTTATTCTCCATAACTATCATGTATTAAATATGACTCTTGAAGTCATACATGTCATGCGATAATGAATATTAAGTATTAACTATAAAATGATTTGTTGAGGGATATAAAATGATTATAAATTACAACTTTTACTATAATTATGTATATACTCTATAATAAAATATCAACAAATAGCTCTTTATTTCATAAAAATGATGGTTAATTTGTAGAATTTTGAAGCAAGAGTATTGGTACAACTTAATTTGGGAGTGTACCGTAGAAGTTCTCATCAGCATTTAAGTTTTTAGGTTAATATTTTCTTTCAAATTCTCCCAATGATCATAAAATATACGCTCTATACTGTTATCAAACATTGGTTTAGCTTTGTGCTACGAAGAAACAAGAAATTCTTCAACTAACTTGGCTTAACAATTTCAAATTAAAAGAGGGAAGGTTAATTTTTTCCTTCAAAGGCATGTTGTGTGTCTTTTTTTCTTCAAATTCTCTATACTTTCTAAGTTGTTATCAAACATTGATTTAGATTTGTGCTACCAAGAAACAAGAAATTCCTTAACTAAATTGGTTTAACAATTTCAAATTAAAAGAGGGAAGGTTAATTTTTTTTCCTTCAAAGGGATGTTTTATGTCATTTTTCCCCTTCAAATTCTCTTAATAATCATAAATATAATTTCTAGGTTGTTATCAAACATTGATTTAGCTTTGTGTTACCAAGAAACAAGAAATTCTTTCAACAAACTTGGTTTAACAATTTCAAATTAAAAGATACCAAAAAATTAACATATTTTACTCAGACCACCCTCTGCAAATAGCACGATCACGAGGCTTCCACCCCACTTATATGTGCCTAATTAACTCTCTCTTTGTGTGTGTGTGTGTATATATGTGTATATATGTATATATATCACTAGAAAACATTAATTGAAAAAAGCACTGCACCAAAGATCGAAATATTATTAACAAAGGAAATATATTAATTAGGCACACATGATAAGTTTTTCCCTCCTAATCAAATTTTGTCACACACTTGTCGGGGTTGAACTCCATATGACTTGCTTACCGATTTCAAATCGCTTACAACTTTAGACCAATTGATGGTTGATTAAAGTTAGGAAGATTATCCCTATTTCTATTAAACTTCTAAAAAAATATTTGTGGAATTTAGTTCCATCAAATAAAACCACGAGATAAAAAAAGTCAATGGCAAGTATTATATGATGATTTATTGGTTTGAAAATAAATTGACAAATTATAACCATTCGAGTAAATTGATTAAGTATCATCAACCTTTGAAGGACCTACCTATTTGGTAAAATTAATCGCACATAATCTTAGACAAACAAAGAACTTACCAATCATAAGTTGCAAATGGAAGATCGTACACTTTGGAAGACAAGACAAACAAATAATTATACTTCCAAACATATAAGTTTAACGTTTTGCTGTCAACCAAGCAAAGAAATATTTTTTCCAACCAAATATTCCAACAATTTAAGAACAAGAAATGTTATGAAAAATCAAAGTATTAACCTTAACAAATCTCCTTTTTATGTACTCTCTAGTAAATCAAACTCATAATGTTTTCAAACTAGACTCTTATCAAACGAAGTTATGAAAGGTGGAAAGAACCTCGTCACTCTGTTATGGCATACTGGAGCTTTTCTTTCATTGTTACCTGAAAATGAATAGCGATTAAAGAATGCTTAGACTCAAAATTAATAATTTATAAGTAGAAAATAATGGAACAAAATATGATGTGTACTTTTGATGGGTATGGAGGTAGCTTAGATAAGTTAAAACGAGTCATCACGCTAGGTAGCTCAGTAGGTGGAAACTACTAAAAACAAACACAAGATTTAGCTGAAAACAACAACATAAAATCATTATTCAAATAGTCACAACTAAGATAAGTTTTTAATTTGTTTACACACACCTTTCAGACAACCTTCAACTTGGAGTCTAAAGAAGGAAATCCTCGACATTGTTCTTTGTCAAACTATAGAAGAATTTTGAGCAACTGTCCGAAGTGGTAAATGTTTTAGTGATTAACTCAAAGAAAATCATACAAAACTACTGATGTCATTTAAAAATGTTGGACACTTACTTTAACAATAGGATCACTTGCAGATGTGTATCCACCACCGAAAGTAATATGATTGGAAATCTCCTCTAACTGTGAACATGACAAAATTATCATTCAATTGTTAATATAAGAAGCATATTTAGGGGTAACTAAATTAATTTGATACATCCATATACCTTGTTTTGCATCACCATACAATATAAGCTCAAGTTCTTCTTTAGTAAAAATGCACAAGTTTTGGATATCTGGCAATGCCTACTTAACAAAAAAATCTAAAAAATATAAATCATGAAGAATCGTTTATCAATACTTTCATTTGGTATATTAAAGAATCGTTTTGTTCCTCTTTTGGGTCCAACACCAAACAATTTTATACCCGATTAAATTCTTCTTTAAAAGCTGCAGTTTGATTTGAAATTCTAGAATACTAAACAATTTGTTGTTCTTGCATCACAACAATTGAATAATTTAATCATTAAATAAAGGTAAAATTATACTCATTATCAAATTTAACTTATTCACTCTTAACAATTAAGACCCTTTAAACATACAATTACGAAACCACTCAACAACCAATTAAACACCATGCTTTCATTTTTATATACTTACATTGTATATGCTAATTCGATTTAATTTAATTTCCTACGTATTTTATTTTTTTTGTTTGTTTATATTTTGGAGTTATTTATGACTCATACTAGGACACAACATTTGCCTATCTTTTCTAGACTAATATTTTGACTTGTGGGATGCTTGCTTCAATTTGACTACACATGTTTTAATGTTTGACCGCTTGATTTCTTAGCTTGTTGCTAGAAACTCATTTTTGCGTGCTACATGCCTACTAATTTGTAGATTGACAATTGTGTTGTTTTATTATTTTTTTGTTTGTTGAAGTTTTACCATTCTTCTTGTTTTACTTTATATCTCATTGTGGTACGTATACAATATATCTTTTTATGAATGTATGCACAATTTACTCATGTTTTTGCACTTGTGATTGAGTAAGTTGCTACCTTCAATCCTTTTTTGTTTTTATAATTGATAAACTAGTAGTTAGGTTTTGAATTAAAGTTCACTTCTATATTATTTTTAATTATGTCACGTTTTCAATTCAACTAGTGAGAATGGAATTAGTTGAACTGTATCTTCACAATTGAAATGAAACATGAACATTTTCATATTTACACTAATAGAGGTGTTAATATTGCAAATGAGTTTTGCCACAAATTGCAAGAATAACATTGTTGTATTTTCTTTCAAAATGTGCATTTGCTTTCACCATAAACATATGGTAACATTTAACAAAATTAAAAAATAAAATAAAATAAATCAATCAATCAACAAGTGGTTATAAATTACAAGTGGGTTTGACAGAAATAAGACATATTGAATAATTAAAAGAGTCAATCAATTATTCTCGCGTTTCATGACTAATTGCTTTGTAACATTTCTCATTACCTTACACTAATATTCCTTTGGTCTCAATCAAGGTTATAACTCTTACATACATGTCGAGTTATTAGTTAGTGTTTAATTTATGATTTTTTTTAATGAATACATAACTTACATTACGATTTCCAATTATATTGTGCAGCAAAACATTAATGCAACATTTTCATATTTATCTATATTGCTTTACTGCAACTAATGCTTTTGCAATGAATATTTGAAGACTTCATTTGTAATAGTGGATAATTGAAAACTTACATGTTTAGTTTAATTTTGGATGACTGTAATTTATGAATTATTATGGGATTGTGCAAATGTTATTATTAGTTTTGATACAATGTGATATGCTTACTGCCAATGTATACTCATTGAATTATGCATTTATTGACATGTGAAAATATTGATTATATTATTTCTTAACACACTCAATGTACAAGGGAGAGGTTTATTCATAGCAAAGTCTCAAAGAGATAAGGACAAACTAGATTACTTGCATTTCAAGTAACCTTACAAGTTTAGCCTAAAACAAAAAGACTAGTTATTATTAAGTACCAATCCTAACATTTATAATTTACAAATATATAAACTTATGTTTTATGTGAATTTGATTTAGATAAACAATATTGTCCTTCTAGCTTTGTGCTGGATTGTGTCAGATATTTTAATGAATAACATGATGAAACTTTCATATAAGTTGAATGTTTCTTAATTTTATGCATTGAATGAATGTATGATGAAAATATAATGATGACTCATTTTAATTTCTCTTCAATTTAATATGAAAAACATAGTGAAAATTTCATTTCACGCCTAATTTTAAAACTTAGGATACTTTTTTGGGAAATTTTCGATATAAACCCTTTATGTTTGCTCAAAAATCCTTCAATTTATCGGAATATATCTATGATGGCACAAAATTACCGAGAGATATGTTTCTATTAATTTTTTTCCATCAAAAGCTATCTTCCAATCAGCATTTTTCAGGGGCTACACAACCTGGGTGGCCTACAGAGCAACCTTCTAATCTTTTTCTCCTTTGAAAATCTTTAAAAAAAACGTCAAAAAGGAAATTTTAAGAGTAGGCTCATTTTTTATTTATTTTTAGAATTAGGCTTATTATCTACAAACCAAGTTGACCCAACCGTGTTAACCGAACTCGTATAAACCAATTATGTTTAGGTCAAGATAGGGCCTGATCTGTGCACCTCTCTCTAGTTTGGGCTAGGTGTTTGATCCTGCACCCACCCATACTTGACCGACTGTCCATTCACTTAGGCTTCACTTTTTAAAAAAGGTTACCCGTAATTAGCTAATAATGTTTGTGAAAAAAATATCCTTAGTATCACATTCATAAATTTAATATAACATATGTGAGTGATATTAGTGTCAAGATTATCTCCGTAATAATAACTTAATTGATAGAAACATTGCAACATACAAGAGTTAATGTTTAAATTTGGTATTCCCTCTTATTCGTCTTAAAGGGTGAAATTTTGCGTCTACTTGACAAAAAAAATGTCTAAGATGATGCAAACCTGCATAAAAGTTAAGCAATTTTTTCTATTTATCACAAAAGTTTAGGCTTTAAGAGATTAATGTTCTCACACAACTAAAGCCACTATAATGAGCTATTTTATATTTATTAGAAAAGTTTGGCTTCAAGAGATTTATGTTTTCACACAACTAAAGACACTAAAAGGAGGGATAAATGGTGGTGGAAATACAAAAAAACATGAAGTAAACAAACGCGATAAAGAACTTAAATTACAATAAGAGTCTGTTTGGATTAGCTTATTTTAGAGCTTATATAAAACAGTTTATGCAAATAAATAAGTTTTTATGTATTATTTATAAGTTTTTAAGGTTGTTTATGAAAAAACAGTTTACGAAGATACGATTTTCGCTAGTGAAAACTTATAAATTAAAATAAAAGCTTATTTATTTACATAAGTTATTTTTTATAAGCTCAAACCAAATGAGACCTAAATAAGAACTTTTATTCTAGCTTGTTATTAAAGAAACTAGGTAATAAGAGAGCTTTGCCCGTTTACATGAATCTACGTGACCCTACTCGATAGGTCAGGATCGATGGTGACTTCTAGGTACTTATTGTCTAGATCCTAAAAAAATTAAGCAAAATTTCTTAAGATGATTAAATTATAAAGACCGTATAAAAGTTTGATTTTTCTTAACAAAATAAATAAATAAGACTATATATATAAAAGTGTTGACATGTTTACATATTATTGAATTCGAAATTGTGTGTTTGTTTGGGATAACACTTGGGTGACATTGACCAATCGTAATGTCACAATACTTGTGAAAGAGAGAGAAACACAAACATTGTGACATTGTGATTAGCCAATATCATCAATGTCACCCAACTCTATGTCACTCATGCTACCTGTTTATGCAACAGAACATTAATGAAAAATGAAAATATTGAACCAAAATTCATTCAAGTTAATTCATGTAAACAAAATTCAAAACAAAGTAGATCCTAAGTCTTACTATTACTACCAATTCTTGTCATCCCTAAGGAAGGAAAACACAAAACTAAAAGTTATTTTCACTTGGAAATATACGGCAGAGAAAACTGTACTTGGAAATTAACATGGAAACCCTACTTCAAATTATTGGCTGCTTGGCTTGATCGTAAAAGTTTCCCTTCTATTCTCACGACCTGTTTCTTGACGTGAATAAGGATGAGAATAGGTCAGGCCGACTTATAGGGGCCTACGGCCTAGTCTACGACAGGCCAGAGCCAAACTAGGCTAGACTTTTTTCTTAAATAGAGAAGACCTAGGCTTTTTTTAGAAGCTTATTTACCTTAAAAGGTCAGGCCACAAATCATTCAAAATGCCTCTTAGGCCGGCCTATTTAAGTAAATATGAATAATATTATTTATTATTATATTATATTTTATACTTTGAATTAAAATAAAAATTTGTTAACTTTTTCAGTAATTTAAGCTTATTGGTATACATTAATTTTTTGCATATTTAAATGTATTATTATAAACTAGAATTGAAATATGATACAATATATAGTCAAATTCCCTAAAAACTCATCTTGATTATCAAAAGAGAGTTTAATCTAATTGATATATTAGTTCGCTAGGCTATTTAAACTTAGATCACATTGCTCATTTAAAGATGTTCATATAAAATAGGCTTTTAAATATGCCAGCAGGCCATATCAGACTTTCAGAAGGTCAGACTAAGGCCTAAAAAGTAAGTCTATGATAGGTTGCAGACCAGGCTTAAGCCTTCAAAATATTTGGCAGGCCAGGCTCAGGTTTTGCAAAGCCTAGCTCGCCTAGCCTATTCCCACCTCTAGACGTGAATATGAACAAATTAACTATATATTATATCTTATTTTAGTCGTATATTATAGATTTATAGTCTTCTATTATAGTCTTATATTATATCTTCTTTTTTTTCCTATATTAAACTCATGAAAAATATAAAATAGTCCTATATTATAGTTTGCTTTAATTTCATGCTAATTTCTCCCACTTAACGCGATGCATCTCAAGACCAATCTTTAACAACCCTTGGTCTGGCTTGGTCATGCTAATGTCTTCAGTGAGAGAAACAACTTTAAAAGACAACTACTCCACGACATTGACGTTGTACGGCTATTTGTACTATGGGAAGTTAGTTAATTATAATTAGTTAGTTGTTACCACCCCTACATTTGGACTAGCTTATTTTACTATGATAATCGATGTAGCAGTATAAATAATTGATTTGATGTACATTGATTACAACTCAAGGGAAACCATTTCTTATACTATCTCATTCTCTACTGTATAGTTCTTGATCACGAGTTTTCTCTATAATATAGTCCTACCTACATTCCAAGTTCTCAAATTCCCATCATTATCTTAAATCATGCCTACCATCCCTACAAACCTCATTGATTTTTTGGTTAACCAAGCCAATGGTGTAAAAGGTCTTGCTGATCTAAATCTCCCTAATGTTCCTCACCAATATATCCAACCTGTCAAAGCTAGATTAGACAAATGCAATATTATTCCCCAAGACTCGGAGCAATCAATACCCATCATTGATTTCACAAACTGGGAAGACATACAAGTCCAAGATTCCATTTTTAGTGCTGCAACTAAATGGGGTTTCTTCCAAATTGTGAACCATGGGATACCCATTCATGTCATTGATGATCTGAAAGCTTCTGTCCACAAGTTCTTTGAATTACCAGTTGAGGAGAAGAAATCTTTGAAAGAGAATTCACCACCTGATGTTGTGAGGTTGGCCACTAGTTTTAGCCCTCATGCTGAGTCAGTATTGGAGTGGAAGGATCACTTGCATCTTGTGTATACTTCAGAGGAGAAAATTCATGCATATTGGCCTCCTGTATGCAAGTAAGAAATATACTTATCTATGATTTGCTTTGTGTATCTCCCGAATTTGTAATTTATTTGAAGTGATATGTTTTCACGAAATTTAACTATTTAAGTTGTAAATTCAACAAACATTGATATCAGTCTTCATTGACTATCATTTTTGCAGGGATCAAGCACTCGAATATATGAAATATGCTGAAGCTTTTATTAAAAAATTGCTAAAAGTGCTTCTTAAGAAACTGAATGTGAAGGAGTTAGGCAAAGAAAGAGAACACGCCTTAATGGATACGATGTCATTAGGCTTTGTTTACTACCCAGCTTGTCCTGAACCTGAACTAGTATCAGGAGTAAGTCCTCATTCTGATATAACATCAATCACTGTCCTTCTACAGGATGATATTGGTGGACTTTATGTAAGAGACAAAGATAGTGATGGTTGGATCAATGTTCCTCCTGTTAATGGAGCATTGGTGGTCAACATTGGGGATGTGCTCCAGATAATGAGCAATGAATGTTACAAAAGTATAGAACATAGAGTGGTTGCTAATAGAAACAAGACTAGGATCTCCATGCCAATCTTTGTCAACCCAGCACCTGATGCCATCATTGGGCCTCTGTCAAAAATGTTGAAGAATGGAGGTGAACCACTATACAAACAAGTTGTGTACTCTGACTATTTCAACCATTTCTTCAGCAAAGCTCATGATGGGAAGAAAACTATTGAATTTGCAAAGATATGATTTGCATCCATCATGGATATTGATTGAAATGGACACAAGTTCCACTAAACTTGTGGACTTGCATAATTTAGTGGAACCAAATTTAAATTTCAACCGATATGAGGACCATGAAGAGAGGTGTGTGTTGATAGGACTACTTTGTGTGCTTGAATCAAGATACTTTTGTTTTGGGTTACTGTGTCTTGAATCTAAGTAATTTTTATCTATTTGCATTCTTATTGAAGCAGAAAGTGCAACTACTTGTACTTGATTATATAGAAACAATTAGTTACATCATGTAATAGCTTTAATAAAACATGTTTTGACTAACATGCTTTATTATTATTTTCTTAATAAAAAGTTGACAACAATTACTATGATGAAAGGAAATTATGCAAACCCCTTTAGGTTAATATGGTGTTACGAAGGAGTTTATGTAGCCCTGTCGAGTTTATCAACTTCATGATTTATTACACCCAACTCTATTGTTGAGGAGCTAGAGCTATCACAACATCCTGTTATACTTGGGCTGACATTTCACTAAATTATTATTACCTTTTGTTCCTTTTATGATAAGTGACTTTAGGGATCCAAACAAGTTATTTACAAAAATCAGCTATAAAATTAAACAATAATAATCAACTACTACCTTAGTCTCTAATAATCAAACTTTTTTCTATTTTATATTTTTCACAGAAGTTTAGGCTTCAAGAGAATAATGTTTTCACACAACTAAAGACACTGGAATTAGGGATAAGTAGTGGTGTAAATCCAAAAAAAACGAAGTAAACAAACGTCAATTATGTTCTAAGTGGCAAAGAACTAACATTTCCATAAATAAAGAATTTGTATTCGAGTTTTGTGACTAAAGAAACTGGGTACTAAGATAGTTTTACTTCTTCATATGAATCTACATGACCCAACTTTGATAGGTCAGTATCCATGGTGACTTTGGACACTAACCGTCTAGATCCTAAACATCGAAGCAAAATTTCCCATGATTAAATTATAAAGACTGTATAAAAGTGTTGACGTGCTTGCATATTACTGAGATCGGAATACTGTGCGTACCCTGTTTGTGCTGCGGCATATTAATGAAAAATGAAAATATTGAACCAAAATTCATCGAAGTTAATCCATGTAAACAAAATTCAAAACAAAGTAGACCCTAAATCTTACTATTACTACCAATTCTCGTCATTCCTAAGGAAGGAAAACATAAAACTAAAAGTTCTTTTCATGTGGAAATATACTGTAGAGAAAACTGTAAGGTTGTCGTTCCTGGAGGCTTCTTCACTTAGTTCACAGCAACCTCAGCTGAAAGGAAATTTGAATGAAGTACATCCTGACCAGAAACTTTAGCTTTAGAGTTCTTCAGCACTTGGAAAGCTTCTTCCACCTTGGCAGAAAGAGACTCTGGTGATTCAATGAGAACCAGCAATTCAGCATTGTCCATCTCCAAAAGCATCCCAGTAATCTTTGCTGCTAGGTTAGGCTGCTCAAGATAGCATAATAAATATACTTTTAAGAATTCAAAAGCCCAATTTTATATACCCAAAAAAAGAGAATAGTGCAAAGTTATACCTTGATTTTCTGGACAAGCATGTATAGATGCTCGCCAAGTATCTCCTTCTGCTGCTCTGGAGTAGCATTAGCAAGCATGCTATGCAGCACTTCTGGTCCCAGAGATCCTCCAGTAGATGATAAACCAGATCCTTTTTCCATCTCACGGTGGCGCCCACTAGGTACATACTTAGCTTGCCCAGTTCTCTGCAAATGATGCAAACTTGAGAAAACAGAACAGAAATATGTATGAAATAAATGTATAGAAAGGGATTAAAGCACAAGTTTCAAAATAAAATACAAACATCTTCACTATTTTATATCAAAGACTAAACAAAATTTGCTAGTCCTAAGTTCAAGCACAGTTTCAAATTATTTTTAAGGCATGTGTTGTTCAGAAAAACAAGTAGCACTGGCATCTCTGTGACACCTGATAGTTGTGTAGAGAATGTGCAATGCATAAGCATTTACATGCTCTATAAGTGAAAAGGGGGGCTCGAGAAAGAAAGAAAGAAAGAAAAAACCTGCTGAGTACTTGACTCTCTTGAAGAGATCGCTGACTGAGAAGCCTGCTGGGCTTGTGGCATATATGTACCAGAGTGAGTATTTCCCTGTGATACTGCATGGCCATTCATCCTGCCCCTATTTTGCCTATGCTGCCTAGTATTATTGTTAGAAACCTGTGAATAAAAGGAATTAATACCAATGACTCGTTAAACTCCTATTGAAACAGTAGCAGTTTCTCCAAATAAAATGAATGTCGCTATTAAGTTCTTTCGTCGTAAGTGTTTTTTCTCTTTTTCCTGAAGTTACTTTTTTGAAATTTCTCAAAATCCTTATAAAAATTCGTGGAAGAGTGAATGAAAGACTTATTGGGTTCCTAACAAAATTGTTACTTACAACAGGCGTAGGTGACTGTTGGAATGATCTGGCAGGAGGTGCAGAGCCATTAGCCCTCCATCCAGGCCTCAATGCCATAGGCTGATACACGAGCCCAGCACGAGGAGGCGCGTGTGAAACAACACCAGTAGCTGTGTAGTAGAAAGGAGGATATCCACCAGGGACAATGGCAGTTGAAGGCCCCGCGAGTCCTGCAATTTGCTGGGCATATTGGAGCTGCAACTGTGCCTGTCTGTCCTCTTTTCGCTGAGCAAGAGCAACATATAGTGGTTTACCATGGAACATGAATCCTGCAGATAAAATGGTGTTAAATGTAAATATCATTTGCATAAAAGTATTATAAATCTTGAAGAGGAAGATATGCAGATTTGCAAGATCTTCGGTTCCAAAAGAGTATACAAAAAGTAATATAAGATTAATATTTTATCGAGTATCCTTTATTTGCATTAACATGCAATGCAAGGTTGATTGTATCTCATATCATAAACCTGGAAAAAGCTCCTCTAAAATGATCTTGTTAAAAGATGCAGATAAATATATATTCACCCTTCAATATAAGCGAGTTAAGATCACAATGTGATTTAGATTGAATCAAGAGTTTATGCATACTTGTGAAATGTACAAATTCTTTTTAGGAGTCTTACCCCATAAACCAAATTGATAGTCGTGACATTCTCTTGGATTCATTTAAAGAATAATTCAATTTTCAAAATCAACCCAAGAACACATTTAAGTCTATACAAAAGAACCTTCAACAATAACCACCGCCAAAAAACATACACACACATTCATGCACACGTATAGAAAAATGAAACAAAGAATCACAAATAAAACCCTTGAAAAGGACTAGGCTGGAACTCATGCAATTATGGAATGGAACCCTAGTAATGGTAAAGGATAAGACGGAGAGTTATACTAATCTTTCGTGGTAATTATAAAATCCAATAAAATAAAATGAATAGATAGAAAGAACTATAAGGGTGGACACTTGTTAATATTCACTTGATTGATAGATTCATGATGAACAATCTCACAAATTGTTACCCAATAAAAATATATCATGCAATTCTTACATTCTTTTATTGGAACTAACATCATCCATTTTTTTTTCCTATTTCATATCCCCACCAGACAACTTAACTACTCTGAAGCATGTATCGGGTAGAAACACGTCGCATCAACAACTTAACTCACTTACCATGAAAAGAGTTCACAGCTTTATTAGCCTCCTCAGGAGTGGAGAAGCACACAAAACCAAATCCTTTGCTTATCCCTTTGTCATCTCGCATAATCTTTGCAGAAGTTATAGTGCCACATACACTAAAGTGATCTCTCAGTCCTTCATCACTAACATTGTCATCAATATTCTTCACATAAATGTTTGACCCCTGGAAGTTAAAGGATGACCCCATAAGACAACTGCAGAGAAATTGGCTGGTTAAATATTGGAGAGTGGTAAATAAATTACCTTATATTTCAAGACTTGTTCCTTTCGTTTCTCTTCGAATTGCTGGTGCAAGATCTGCTCACGCTCAGCCTTCTTCTGTGCCCTGGCTACATACAGAATCTTTGAACCTGTTGATATAAATCAAAACCAGATAATATACAGGATCAACATCAACAAATTTCAACTCTGCCAGCCAAAAACCTACACAATAATAGAATAAATAACTACCTAGTTGCAATCCATTCATTGTTTCCATTGCTCTTTTAGCATCTTCTGGGCTATTGAAGTTCACGAAGCCAAAACCCTTTGACATACCATTGCTGTCCTTTGCAATAGCCAAACTAATGATTTTCCCAAAAGACGAAAACTTTTCATACAGAAATGTTTCTGTAATATCTAAGTCCAAATTCTTCATGTACAAGTTTGTATATCTAGTATCCGGGCCAGATGATACGCGGTCACTTTTCTTGACAAACTTTCCAACATATCTGGGACAAGAATTAAAATCAATCTCATGAAATAATAGAATTCAGCTAATCTACATAAATTAAAGCAAAAACATATACGGACCACAAAAAAGTCACCAAAAACAATGCATAATTTGACTTACATTTGCTTATCACCAACAAGATATCCATTCAACTTGTCAATAGCAGCATTTGCAGATTCCTCTGTTTCAAATTGAACAAAGCCATATCCTTTACTCTTCCCATCCTCAGACATTACAACTTTACTTGACAAAATATTCCCAAACTTGTTGAAAATATCCTCTAATCCAGAATTATCTATTGATTCAGCTAAATTCTGTGAAAACAGCAAAAAGAATCCCATTTCAGAAACAATAACCTAAACCAAACACTAGTAATATAAAATTAACAAAGCATAGAGATACCTTAACAAACACGTTCCCTATACAACTTTTCCTTGCATCAGGATCACGTCGCGACCACATCACCCTAATAGCTTTTCCATTCAATGTAGAATGATTCTTGACCTCAATAGCACGAATTGCTTCATAATCAAAGAAATTAAAATTAAAATTAACACAGTCAGATCTTGATGATCATAACAGAAAATGATAAAATCGAATCCAAAATTTTCATGATCTGATGATTCAAAGAAAATAAAGAATAGAAAAGGAAAGAGGAAGAATGGAAGAAAGTGATGTTACCGTCGTGAGGGGAGAGGAAGTTGACGTAGCCATAACAGAGAGATTTACCAGAGGAAGAGTCTCTGCAAATGCGAACAGAAGAAAGAGTTTTGAAATCGGAGAAAGCATCGTGAAGATGAGAGTCGGAGAGGTCGGGATGGAGATCGCCGACGTAAAGAGAAGCAGGAGTGGCGGAGGGAGGAACCGCCATTGATTGATGGAGAAAGAGAGAAAGAGAGTGAAAGTTTCTAAAGAAAGAAAGAAAGAATGTGTGTGAATATGAATGAGAGGATGGTGGTGATGTGTGTGAGTGAGTGAGTGTAGGAGAGACTCGGCATGCATGGCCGTTCAGGTAGTACTACTATCCAAATTACATTTATTCTCACGCGCTATCTACTTACGTGCTTTTCACTTATGTTTTTTTTTCATGTGAAATACATTTCGTATGGAAAATGCTTTTTCTTCAATTTTTATTGAGATTAATTCATTGAGATTTATGGAACTCAAATGGGCGGTAAACTCTTTCTAAGAGTTTTAACACCGCTGCATGTCTAATAATGAATTTGAACCCAAAAGTTTAATTAAATTAAAAGAGACTCACGTCATCTCATTTAAGCATTCTTGAGTTATAATAATGTAATTTAAATAGCACCTTATAACTTTTTTCAAAGATCTTGTCAAAAAAATTCAAAGATATTTCTTGGTGTCACTGGAAAACAAGTTTTTGTCCGAAGTTGATCTTATTCAATTGGCATGTAATTAATATTGGTACGCAATTATTCAAATTGTAGTTTTATCTTATTAACAATAACAATGTAAACACATTGACAAATAGGGCAATTGAAGCATTTGGTGCAAACGAAATGGGCAACTTTTTTATGGTAATGTATTCTAGCATGCTTTTGCAACCCTACTCTACTCACTATTGGGGCGCAATATTACCCATCTAAGGTACTATAGTTATTTTTACATTCACATTTAAGGCAGTATAGTTATTAATGATGAAGATAACGTTGCCAATTTAAGGCACTATATTCCAAATGTTGTCCAAATTTAGACACAAAGTTGGTGAATGGTTAAAAGGATGAGATTGAGATAGTAGCGCGTGGGTATATGAAATTAGTGACCAAAATAAATGAAAAAATGACGGAGGGAGGAAAAAACGGGAATAAGAGCGTTGCGGAATGGAAAGGAGACTGTTTCAAACAAATAGTACGAGAAAACGCCACACACACACCTTGTTTTTCTGCGTCTGCTAAAAACAAAAAGAAATCCTCAATCATCTTTGGTGGCTATCACAATCTAAACTTTTTTTCTCCTTAAAAAAATAAAAGTAATATAGATATGAATAACTTTTTTTAAAAGAAAACCATAATTGTTGATTATTCAAATTGATAAAAATTACATCCATCAAGAATAATACAAATCTCAAAGTTGATAAATTAAAGAAAGAGGATTTTGTAAACAAACTTGCAACACTCAGTTTATAAATAAAAACGACGTCAAAAATGCTTACAAATCTAACAAAATAAAGTGTACGAAGCACTCATGTCTCTGAATATGTAACGTTGATGAGACTAAAGTCATTCTTGTATTTGTAATGAATACCATATAAAGAAAATTTATCAATTTGAACACAACAAACACCGCGGTAAGAAAAAAACTCAAATAAAATTGCACTTGGGTCAGTTTGATGGTGTTGACGTAAAACATTGGAGTATGTTCCTCATCAAAGTTTCATGTTTGATTCTTTCCGGTGTCAATTTGGGTGGTTTAGTTTAGTTTCTTAAAAACAAGATTGTGAACATAACAACATTGTCGCACTTAAGGGACGAAACCACGGAGAAAACCAAGAAAAACTAAAAACTTTATGAAAACCACTAATTTAGATAGAAGGAGAAGAAGAAAAAAATTGAGATGAGTGATTTTGGAGAAAAAAAAATTGCCCCAAAACACCCGTCACTTGAAAGGATTAGGGATGAACGATTAGAGAGATGTGGTGGCTGCTAGGTCTAATGATTAGTTATAAATATCATAAATATTACTCTTAAGAGGTTTTGTTTTAAAATAAAAAAATAGGCAAATTCTATGGTACACTCAAAATTTTGAGTGTACCGGTACACCACATCATCAAATTAATATTAAAACGAGTTGTTTTTTTGAAGAAAAATAATTGTTTTCTATCATAAACAATTACAATAATTAGATCTTATTTACCAAAAGTGTCGTCGAAATAAAATTTACTTTTTTTGAATTTTTGTTACATATAACAATGATTATTGATTATTTTTTATGAGAAAATGTTAAAAATTTAATATGA
>Ga0228710_1006323_pt1 | contig 18031 bp, 10 predicted proteins | sample MedpolnodulmetaG_FD_177995 | JGI IMG/M metagenome (GOLD analysis project Ga0228710, IMG submission 177995) | Root nodule microbial communities from Medicago polymorpha collected in Santa Monica, California, United States - pink nodules | ecosystem: Host-associated > Plants > Roots > Nodule...
GTGGAAGTGGAGAAGGAGATTGTTGGCTTGGGAGGAGGAGGCGTTAGAGGAGTGTAGGACTTTACTGCGTGATGTTTCTTTGCATGCTAATGTTTTAGATCGGTGGGTGTGGCTACCGGACCCTCGAGGTGGTTACTCAGTACGTGGTGCTTATAAGTTGCTAACCATAAAGGATACTCCTCTTGCGGATTCAGCAGCATCTATGATTTGCCATAACCAGGTGCCGTTGAAGGTCTCTATTTTTGTTTGGAGGTTGCTTCGGGACAGATTGCCTACTAAATCAAACTTGGTGACGAGAGGGGTCATCTCATCAGAAGCCTCTCAGTGTATCTCAGATTGTGGTTCCATAGAAACGACGCAACATTTATTTTTAGCTTGCTATGATTTTTCTTCATTGTGGCCTATGGTGCGACATTGGATTGGTTTTATGGGTGTCGACACCAATGTTTTGTCTGATCATTTTCTTCAGTTTGTGTATTCAACAAGTGGTGGCAAAGCAAAGAGGTCATTCTTTCAGCTCATTTGGCTCCTTTGTGTATGAGTCTGATGGAATTAGCGTAATAACAGAGTGTTTAATAATGTTGTAACTCCTATTCCCAAGTTGTTGGATAAAGTGAAATATGTGTCTCTAGCCTGGTTGAAAGCCAAAAAGGCTATGTTTATGTTTGACACTGATAGGTGATGTTTGAACCCTTTACAATGTTTGGACATCATCTAATGTGTTCTGTATAAGCCTGACTGACACTGTGTATTTTAGTAACTCCTTTGGCACACCTTGTGCTGTGGGGGTTGCTTGTTTTGTGTTTATTATACTCATTTTTTATTGTAAAAAAAAAAGTTTTTTTATGAGAATAAAAACATAGCTGGATAATTTTTTAGGGATGAAACTTTTATTTAGCCCTTTTGATAATATGAATTTTCCTTTTTCAAAGAATTTTTTAAGTAGTTTAATAGTGTTTTGGATTGAGACACAAGACGAGTTATATGGAGAAGTCTAGCGTTCAATATCTACCATTAAAATTTTTCTCTCCTCCAAACAAACTACTAAAACATATCTATAGAAAAATCACTTTGTAAACGGCCATGCAAATGGAGAGGAATCAATTCATCTTCAAGCTACACAGAAAAATTCGTGAGCATACGTCTTTTTTAGTAAATTCACTTATCTCTTTCCTTCTTGCATCTATCACCAAGTTAACCATCCTCGTTATCATCTTCATCCCCTAAGGGTCCGTTTGGTTCGAGAATTAGGAGGGGAGGGATTTTAACGGAGGGGAGCGGAGGAGAGATATTTTAATTAAAAACGTGTTTGGTTCGCAAGGGGAGGGGAGGGGAGGGGGATGGATTTTAAAATTATTTTACCGTTTTACCCTTAAGCTTAATTAAATAAAAGAAACTACTTGTTTTTACGATTTCGGAGATCGACGAAAGACAAGCACACATCTAAGCTGCTTATTTTATCTTAAACTGGCTCGTATATTTTGCACAACAAGGCATGAACATGTGAATTAATAGTGAAAAAAAGAAACAACAAGTAATAATAAACTGAATTAAAATAAGACAATAATAATAATACGGCGGTTGAGAGCAACAAAGTAGTAGGAGTGGTTTGTACGGTAACAAATAAGAGTGATAAATAATATAATAATAAAGTTGTTACAAGAAAAATATAACAAAATAATAATAAAAATTGTTACAAGAATAAGATAACGTAATAATAATAAGATTGTTACAAAAATAATATAATCTAATAATAATAAAAGTTGTTACAAGGTTAATATTGAGATTTGAAATTAATTTAAGGATAATTATGACAATGCAATAAAATTTTAAAGAGATTTGCTCCCCTCCCCTCCCATTCTAAAAATTGAACCAAACACTTCAAATTAAAAATCTCTCCTCCCCTCCCCTCCCCTCCAAAACTCTCGAATCAAACGGACCCTAAGAGTAAGCTCTAAGAGTGTATGTAAAAAAAAAAATGACAAAGCAAGCAAGTAAACTTTTTTTGGTATAAACAAGATATCCTCCGCGTGTGCACTGCATGGAGTAATCCCTCGAGTCTTATAGAATTCAAATGGACATCAAACTCTCCATAAAAATTTTAACGATGCTGCATGGATTCGAACTCATGGCCTTATTTAAAGTATAAAAAACTCGTGTCATCTGATCTAAGTATTCTTAGGTACCAAACAAGTAAACTTTGATTCGTGACCTCTATTTTGCATCAACATTTTAGTAGTTTTAACGCTGCTGCATGGATTCGAACTCATGGCCTTAGTTAAATTATAAAAAACTCGTGTCATCTGATCTAAGTATTCTTAGGTACCAAACAAGTAAACTTTGATTCGTGACCTCTATTTTGCATCAGCATTTTAGTATTATTATGTGGCAAACCGAAGAAAAAAATAGAAAACTTTTGTATACACATTTGCTTAGGCTGAAAAACACATGTAAATTACTCAAAAGCCCCTTGACAGTTAACTGCCGAATTATGGAACCGGAAAACTTCGGCAGTTAACTGCCGAGGAAACTTCAAACCTGTTTTTTTTTTTGTTTTGACACAAACCATAAATTGTCATTATTAATATTTATTGATTTTGAATGTTTAAATCATTATTTTTGTACGTTTCAAACAATTGCAGTATTATACTTATGCATATATAGCTTAATATGAATATCATTTAAATCTTGACCAAAAAAATAAAGAGCATTTAAGTCCTCAAAAAACATTTCAATGAGTGTAAAAATTAAGCATTTGAATAGTGTTTTGCAAATTACTTAAATAAAAAAAAAATCGTTGTGCACAATTATTTTAATGGTGAAAATATAACAACATACTATACCTTAAATAAAAATCGTTGTGCACAATTATTTTAACGATTTTTTTTTATTATTTTTATTTAGGTAATGTGCAAAATAATATTCAAATGTTTAATTTTTACATTGATTTAAATGCTCTTTATTTTTTTTGTCAAGATTTAAATGATATTCATATTAAGATATATATGCATAAGTATAATACTGCAATTGTTTGAAACGTACCAAAATAATGATTGAAACATTCAAAATCAATAAATATTAATAATGATAATTTGTGGTTTTTGTAAAAAAAAGAAAACAGGTTTGAAGTTTCCTCGGCAGTTAACTGCCGAAGTTTTCCTCGATAGTTTACTAGGTCAATTAAAAATAAAAAAATGAATAAAAAAATTGAAAATAAAATTAATTATACAGTAACCATGCCATGTCATAAAAAATTGCTTAATCATCAAACCACGTCGGCAAAATTACACATGTGGCATGCCACTTAGGCATTGACCCGGTCAAAATTAGCCAAAAGGTTAGTATTGCAAAGGGGCTAAATCTTAGGGGGTAAAATTTTCATTTTTTTTATTAGGGAGCCAAAATCGCAACATTGGCAAACTTAGGGGGGCAAAACTGTAGTTTAGCCTATTTCCTATTGAAAGATCAACATTAGTCAATTACAAATTCTACCAATGATTTGGACGTCAACGTTGAAGATCCGGAAGCATGTGAATTTCGGTGACTTAGATTTTATCATATTATTTGTAGGCACTTTGCCGTTTTATACTATTAACTTGGGAGTTGTGAGTTTGTTCACAGATTCACCTTTTACGTTTTTAGCGGTGTTTGTATCTGATGTAAACTATCGATTTGAATGAATGAGTATCGTTTTATTTTTATCAAAAAAAGTATTAGTGAATATTAAGGTATTTACAAACATTACAAATATCATTGTATAAAATAATTTTTATATACAAAAAAAAATGCATTATTACAAAATAATTGAAATTGGGTAGATTTATTCCTTAATTTTTATTATTAACAATTGTGGCAAAATGATCATTTTATAAGTGTTTCATGTGAAATTTGGACAACTTCTCTTGAAGTTACAAAGTCAAGTTCTTACCACTGAGCTGACACCTCTAAGACTTATTCTTTATATTTTGATAAGTCAAAAATATTATACCACACATTTTCACTTTGACAACAAATTACTAATCAAACAAAAATCATTAATTAGAAAATCCAGTTATATTTTATTTCATGAAGAGAAATTTTTTATTTAAGTACTACGATAATTGTATAATTTAACTAACGGGTACAGATTTCTGCAAGTCCAAATACTTAAAAAATGTTTATTTTGTTTTATGTGTCGATAATTTTTCTAAATCCCGTTAATTTTTTCCCTAAAAAAATAACTAAATCCAGTTAATTTCATCTGCATTTGCGTCTATTAATCTAGGCTTAATTGCATGTTTGATCCCTTATGTTTATTTTAGTTTTCAAGTTAGTCCCTTATGTTTTAAAAGTTTCAAGTAGGTCCCTTACGTTTAAAAAGTTTCAAGTTGGTCCAAAACGTTACTCACGTTGGAATAAGTTAATCTCTTTCGTCACTTAACGTTTAAAGATTTGGGTTGACAATATGGGTCATAGAACCTTAACTTATTTAGAAAATTAGTTTAAAACATTTTTTAATTTTTTTTGATTTTATTAAACTCAATATCATATTCGTCAATTAAGATATTCGTATGTATCCATTAAGCCATTAATCTATTAGTATTTAAGCCATATATATAATTGCAGTATTAATGGCTAAGATATTCGTCTCATGTCAGTCAATGGTGAATTTTGTTTGCTGATATCATACATGCAAAAAATTTCTCATACTTAATTATATATCCAACTCGGACAACACCGGGTAAATACACTAGTATATATTAAAACAAACAATATATATTAAAACAAAACACACACGTTATTGCATATTGATCGAATTGGTTTTTCATTGTATTTGAAGTCTTCTCTCCCGCTATAGAGCAAGAGCCTAAAAAGACATTGAAAGATCAACAAGTCAACACACAGTTAAGGTAGTCTTTATACATCTCTCTTTATGTTTCAGAACCACTGTCATCTATATCTATACTATATATAAAGAAAACAACCTCTTTCATCTCTTTTGGGCTGACTTTTTCTCTTTTCAAAAATGCCCTCAATTTTGAATACAAATAACATATGTAACAAATAAATAAGAATCAATTTATATATTAAAAAAAAATTAACAAACACAATATGTCTGTTTTTTTCCTTTATTATTTAAAAAGTGAAAGAAACTAGATAAATATATTTATACTTACTTTTTATTATCTCAATTATACCCTTAAACAACTTTTTTTATAATAAAGATTGTTGCTGGTGTCATTAAAAAAAGAACTTAGATTATATTTTTTTGTTATATTGTTTGTGTCATTGAAATAGATAATCATGATAAGTTTGGTTTGTTATAATTTGAAAGCAACAAACATATATATTTTTAGTTTTAGTCAAAATCAAAATTTTATAAAAAAAAGATCGTTCATAATTTTCAAACGTTAGCGCAATAAAAAGAGCGGAAAGACGGGCAGCGTGAGTGCCCGTCTTTCCACTAGTTGTTTATAATATACACTCATCTATTTGAATATTCTAATTATACTCTTGAACAAATTTTTCTGTTATATTGTTGGTGATATTAAGAAAAATGATTTATAATATATTTGTTAAATTATTGTTTGTTATTGAAAAAGATAAACATGATTTTTTGGGTTAGTTACAATTTGAAAGTCACAAATATTTGTAATTATAATTTTAATTAAAATCAAAATTTATTATAAAATACCGTTCATAATTTACCATTCTAGTGTGTGTGTGTATATATCAATTTTACTCATGAACCAAACAAGTCAAACTATACGTATACTCCCTCCGTTCCTTTATAAGTGTCTTTTTAGGGTGATTTTTCGTTCCTATTTAACTGACGTTTTGGTATTTTAAGGGTACGATTTGTCAATTATACCCTTTGTCAATTACTCTAATATTTTTCAATAAAACTAATTAATGCTATATATTTGAAAAACTAAAGTTTATTTTTTTAAACAAAGTTTGTTTGTTTTGTTTTAAAACAAAATTTGTTTCTTGTTATCTTCAAATTTAAACAAAAATTTGTTACCATCTTCAAATTTAAACCAAAATTTGTTACCAATATCATTCTTGCTCTCTTATGTCTCCTCTTCTAAGTTATCTTCATATGTGTCCTCTAAATCAAATATAGGTTGGTTTGTTAATGATGTTTCAACAACAATATTTATATCTGGTTAAAGAGTAATCTCAACATTTAAATCTATGTCACACGGTGTGAATCTAACATTGGTTGAAGTCATAGTTGAAGCCTTAATTTTGATTAAAGGAGTGGGAGGAAAGTTAATTTTAGCTTAGCATTTGATTAATGTGAAGTTCGGATAATTTTGATATAGACTTAAAATAATTAAAGAGATATGCACAATATTTAGAAAATTGAAAATTGTTTGTTATGAGAGAAAGATAAAGCGCGCAAAAAAATATGAATTTGTTGGAGAAAGAGAGTAGTAACTAACAATTGTTTGTTACATATTAAATTTATTGGAAAGATAAAGTGTGTGCAAAAAATAGGAAATTATTAGTGAATTAAAATGAGGGTATAATAGGAGGGAAAAAAATGCAAAAATACACTTTGCTATTTTTGTGTTTAAATTCTAAAACGACACTTAAAAATGAATGGAGGGAGTATATCTCAAGTTCAACTAATTTATTTAACGAGTTTAAATTTTAACTAAATCTTTTTTTTTGATCTAAATCTTCTATATTATTATAATTTAATCTCATACATCCCTAAAAAAAATATCTGATATAAATCTATATTATAAGATCAACTTATATAGTTCCCCTATTCAAGCCTTACATTAGTTTTTTTTGGTTACAAACTCCCCTCACATTAGTTTATTTAGGAGAAGACAAAAACGATAAGCTACACTCATAACATAACACTTTCTCTTGTCAAAAAAAGACATAACACTTTCTTCCTCCAAATAACCCTAATTCTGTGCCCTAGATTTTCTCTACCCACCGCTTTCCCCAAAATTGGGTTTTTTCTCCATGGATTCTGATGATATGCACGATGCCAACGATGTTGAATCCCTCGATGACGATTTCTACGGTGGTAAAACCGAAGAATATCTCATGGATGACTACAGTGACGACTATGATGATGATAAAAATAACAATGATGCTGCTGATGATTACGTTGATGGTGCTGATGATTCTGACCCTCAGAGAACTGAGGTAAATTTTTCCATGTTGAAAGAATCAGATATCCGGGAACGGCAGGAAGATGATATCAGTAGTGTTGCTGCAGTTCTTTCCATACCACCAATTGCTGCAAGCATCCTACTTCGTCATTATAATTGGAATGTCAGTAATGTTAATGAAGCTTGGTTTGCTGATGAAGACGGAGTTCGAAGAAAAGTTGGCTTGTTGGAGAAGCAAGTTTATAAGAATCCTGATTCTAAAAAAAAGCTTAAGCTTGCTTGCGGCATCTGTTTTGAAGCTTATCGTTCTTCTAAGATTCACACTGCTGCTTGCGGTCATCCATACTGTTTTTCATGCTGGGGAGGATATATTGGCACTTCAATCATCGATGGTCCGGGATGCTTGATGCTGAGATGTCCTGATCCCGCTTGTGGTGCTGCTGTTGATCAAGATATGATTAATCTTTTAGCATCTGCTGAAGATAAGGAGAAGTATGATCGTTACCTTGTTAGATCTTACATTGAAAACAATAAAAAGGTATGGCGTAATAGACATTGATCAATGACAATGATAGTAAAGGAATTATATATATTTTTATGTAGTGTGCAATCTGTGTATAATCTATACGTTGGCTTTCTCTTTGCTATGCATTCATAATAATTCTTTGGATGTTGGTGGGGTTGACATTTGCCCTAATTTATCACCTGGCTACACTGTGATTTCCAAACTTGTGTGGTTCATTAGTATCACTTGTTGTTGCCCAACCCTTTTTTATTTTAGTCATTGCTATTTTGCATGGTTATAAGATGATTTGTATCTTTGCCTCTTTTTTCTATCTCATTGCCTATCAGTCATAACTGATAACGATATTTTTTCTTCTGATATCTTTGTTTTGTTTAGACCAAGTGGTGTCCTGCTCCTGGTTGTGAACATGCAGTTAATTTTGATGCTGGCGGTGAAAATTATGACGTATCTTGCCTCTGTTCATATAGCTTTTGCTGGAATTGCACTGAAGATGCTCACCGTCCAGTGGATTGCGACACAGTGTCGAAGTGGATTTTGAAAAACAGTGCAGAATCTGAAAACACAAACTGGATACTTGCTTACACGAAGCCGTGTCCCAAGTGCAAGAGATCGATTGAAAAAGACCGTGGATGCATGCATATGACATGTACTGCACCTTGCAAATTTCAATTTTGCTGGCTATGCCTTGGTGATTGGTCAGACCATCGCAGTGCTTGCAATCATTTTGAAGACTCTGAAAAACAGGCGGTGTATGATGAAACTGAAAAAAGAAGAGAAATGGCAAAGAAATCATTGGTGAAGTACACACATTATTATGAGCGGTGGGCTACCAACCAATCTTCAAGGAAAAAAGCTCTTGCTGATCTACACCAGATGCAAACTGTTCATATGGAGAAGCTTAGTGACACAAAGTGCCAACCTGAGTCGCAGCTTAAGTTCATTACCGAGGCTTGGTTACAGATAGTTGAGTGCAGGCGGGTATTGAAGTGGACATATGCATATGGATACTATTTAGATGAGCATGAGCATGCTAAAAAGCAGCTCTTTGAGTACTTGCAAGGAGTGGCAGAATCAGGTTTGGAGAGACTTCATCAATGCGCTGAAAAGGAACTCCAAGTATTCCTCAGTGCTGAAGGCCCGTCTAAAGAATTCAACGATTTTCGCTCAAAACTAGCTGGATTGACCAGGGTGACTAAAAACTTCTTTGAGAATTTGGTTAGGGCATTAGAGAATGGTTTAAGTGATGTGGATAGTAATGATGCTGCTACAAGCAAAGGAACGAGTTCAAAAAATGCTGCAGGGAGAAGTAAGGGAAGAGGAAAGGGGACAAATCGGGCTACCGTGTCCAGCAAAATAACCGTTGATAATGAGTGGTATTGTGAGCAATGTACCTATGCAAACGTCGGATCTGCCACTGCTTGCGCGATGTGCAGTGAGTGGTCTTGTGGGCAATGTACCTATGCAAACATCGGATCTGCCACTGCATATGCGCGGTGTGCAATCAACAGCGTCAATGACCCACTAGAAACACATGCCTTCTGCTCAAAGGCCAATACACCAAAAGCTGAAATGGAATCGGTAATCATAGTTATGTGCTGGTTTCTTTTTGTAAGGCTATTTAATATTTAACCACTAAGGAGATCAATTTTAAATTATTGAAACATTAGAGTATTAGGACACAAAATACTTCCTATTTAAAGTCTTTAAAGAGTGCTCTTAGGGCACTCGTTAGCATTTCCCTTAGTTTTTATATCTATTCATTGCTTTAATTGTAACTTTGGTCATTGTGACTTGGAAAGCCAAAATGAAACCTTAATTGATTGTTACAATGAAACTTTTAGCGAAAGAAGCTACTGAGTTTGCAGTAATGCCAGCGGTTCTGTCCAATCAAAACATCATGTTAGTTTGCATGTTTTATTTATCTACGTGTCATCGAAGAGGAAGGAAGTGGAAAAAGTGCAGCAGCATGGTGAGTGAGCAGAATTGCTTCTGAAAATGGTAGAAAAATCGGAGCAAATCTATGTTTGAAACAGATTGATCAAATTATCCTTCTTTCCCTAAGGTAGAGATTAATTAAGGCTTGAGAAGTTTGGTAAGAAAGGAAATCTCATCTTTATTTTTTCAAAATCATCATTGCTTAGGCTTCCTAATTCTCTTTACCAAATTTGAAGTTAAAAATACAAATCAAATTTGAGCCTATTAAATATCTCTAAACTGATAACAAACTTGTTCAATGATCTTTTTCTGCATAATCATGCAGCAATTAAACACATGAAAATTTCCATATGTAGCTTTAATAACAAACTTTATTTAGTTAATCTACTACCGTACTTTTCATATTTAAAAGAAGGCTTAAATATTGCACTCATCCCTGTAAATATGGCCCGTTTAAGTTTTGGTTCCTGTAAAAAAAAAAATTGTTTTTGGTCCCTGCAAAATTTTTTGTTTTCTAAAATAGTCTCTGACCCTATTTTTGTGATGATTTGCATTTCAGAAACAAATTTTTTTGTAGGTACCTGTTTAAAAAACAAAATATTTTGCAGGGACCAAAAACAAAAATAGGGTCAGAGACTATTTTAAAAAACAAAATTTTTTGCAGGGACCAAAAACAATTTTTTTTTACAGGGACCAAAACTTAAACAGGTCATATTTGCAGGGACGAGTGCAATATTTAAGCCTTAAAAGAAACGAAAATTGCAAAGGACTCGAACCATACTTCAATCCAAACTTGAATGAATACTAATATCCATAATTTTCTCTAATATATCATCAATTTTTCTTATTTGAATTTACTCTTATTCATTTGTTATTTATGTTATTTGCATTGAAAGTTGCAGGTAATTTTGGAAGGAGAAAAAGTCAGCCCAAAAGAGCTTAAAGAAACTTTTGTCTTTATATATACAAGTGGAAAGACGAGCATGTATGTAAATTATCAACGATATTTTATAGAAGTTTTGCATGTAAATTACAAACGATATCTATATCTATACTATATATAAAGAAAATAACATATTTTGGCTCGTTTTGGTTGCCTTTTTCTCTTTCCAAAATTACTCTTAGCTTTCTATACAAATAACACATACAACAAATAGATAACAGTATATTTAAATATTAAATTAAAAGTGTAATAAACAATGATATGAGTATATATATACCCAGTTTTTTTTCCTTTATCTTTTAAAAAACGTAATGAACTAGATGAGTATATCTATATTTTTTTTTTAAAAAAAAGCTAAGTGAATATATTAAAACCAACAAAAGCTCTTCTAGTACAAACAAACTACTATACAGTAGCCGAAAGAAAATAAAAAAATATAAGTTACAACCTAAAGCATAACAAATGACTCAATTTACTTAAAATTGAAAAGGGCATAATACGATTTTTGCCACCAATATGCTTGCAGTTTAACCTTTTCCAATAAGGAAGATAGTTGTTTCGTCTTTTTATGAAAATGCCTCCTATTGCGATCCTTCCAAATAATAAAAAGAACTGGAATCCAAGTTTTGTTAAAATTCAAACGAGACTTGTTGGAAAAGCCCTCCAACACCTCCAAATTGAGTAAAATGGCCGATTGACGAACCATAAAGAGTCGTAGAAAGACCTAGACAACCCGATATCAAAATCCAAAGTTGACTGTAGAAAGCACAAGTAAAAAACAAATGGTCTTGATCCTTCACCATATGCCATAAGTAGCCGTGTAGAAAGAAAAATTGTAATTCAAAATGTTTCTCCTAAATAGATTAATTTTTGTTGCTAATCTATTTAGGAACAAATGTAACTACCCGTTTTTCGCTAGAATTATTTTAATTATTTATCATGTGTGTTTATATGTGCTTGTGTATGATTAATTGTCTTTGTGTGTATTTTATTCGGATTAGTGTATTTTGGCTTAAGAAGGGTATTTTAGTCATTTTTAGACCCAAGGGTATTTTGGTGAGCAAGGGTAAAATAGTCATTTTATTTGGAAGGTTAATTTTTATGTTTTAAGTGGGAGTAATTTTTTTTTTTTTACTAAGTTACTAGTGAGTTGGGTAATTATTTAGAGACGGTAATTATTCGTTATTTTGACGGTTTAAGTGTGTAGTAACTTTAGTGAATTAGTTGGTAAGAATGTTGAGCCCATTAAAACAATTAGAGACTCACCCCAATTATGTGGAGAGTATATAAACACAACACTTGTGAGAAAATTAGGTCATTCACTCATTTCACAAAAATATTTTGAGATAGAGGTAGAGAGAGAAAGGGGAGAGAGAGAGAGAGAGGTGATTGAAGCTAAATTGAAATTAGGGTTTGGATTCTTGAAGAACTGAAGGGAAGGGGGGTGGTTTCTTTTCATCAATTAATCATAATCTCTTATTTTTCAATTATGGGTTTAAGTGCTTTTGTGATAATTGTGTCTTTTTGTGGTTTTGAATGATGAAATTCGTGCTCTTACTTCATGTGAATTTGTAGGTATGATAAACTTCATGAAGTTGTTGTGTTAAGAGCTTAAACTTCATAGTTGTTGTTCATGAGTTATTTTGTTGATTTTTGATTAATTGAGCGTAAATCATGAATTGGTGATTGATTGTTGTTGAAACATGTTTGAATTCACTACATTAATGTGTATTTATGTTTGTATGTTGATGGGATTTGAATTGGTGTGGTTGTTTATGAAGTTTGAATGAAAAATGAAAAAATGGTGGTTTTAGGTGAATTGGTGTTATGATTCGATGTTTGTTGTTGTTTTCAATGCCTTATGATGTTTATAAACTAGTGTGTAAGTTTTGGGGTCGAATTTGGGATCAAGGGGGATCAAAAATGGGGATTTTGGATGGAAAATTGGGTGTTCCCGAGAGAGCACAGCCAGAACAGGGCAACTGTTCTGGAGAAATTTCGATTTGGCGAGTTTCCCAGGAATAGAACCCCATGTTTTGGGTGTTCCAGGCTTTGGGGGATCGTTCTGAACCGTTCAAACTGATTATGTTGATGTATTTAACTGTACTTGAACTTTCTAAACTTTTGGAAACATCAATTGAGTTAGATTGAACTTGGTTTTGTGAATCGTAGCATAAACTTTTTGAAATGGATCAAGAACACGAATTTTTCGAAAACTCGTTTTCTCAAATAAAAAGGGTAGGACTAGGGTTGTCTACGGTAGTTATGATTTATAAAAATGTTTTGGATGATATTTATTTACTTTAACTTAGTTTTACTTTGGAAAATGGAATTCTTTTGAAAAATGACAAAATGAGACGGACTTAGGTAAATTTTGGAATTTATCAGAATTAGCCTATGAAACGTATATGTATATGCTACTGCACTCATATGTGAATTGTGTATATACTCGGTTGAAGCGTTTGAAGTTGTTTACTTTGATTGTGAAGAATTTATCGGAAAATGTTCGTTTTCATAAACTTAGACGAACCTTGTTGAATTAATAACTTATAGTCGGATAACTTGTAGGAGACTTTGAATTCTTGTTAGTATGATTGAATGTGAATGAAATGTTAAGGATTGGGTGTTAAAATTGATGAATGTCACGATGTGGCTAAATGTCTGTCTTTATGTGAAATGTGAATTTGAAACTTTATCGTTACTGTGAGATGTAAAATGTTGTTGATGATTATGATGTTGATTCTTTTGGTGATTATAAATAGGTGAAGTAATGATGACTTGTTGAATTGTATGGTGAATAGCATAAATGCGGGTTGGTTATTATGTTAATGTCGATGGTGGTGAGTTACGCATTGTCAAGTTCTTATTTGAAGTCCATGCATTCATAGTCATGCAGGGTGATTTAATGTGTGTAAATGCAGGGTGATTATTACATAGCTTCTGTAGGACATGAATGTGGGGTGATTATTATGTCGGGGGATTCATTAACGATAAAATTATCTCCGGAATTCTATGGTACCACATGCATCTAGAAGAGTATAGAACATTGCATGCATTTGATATTTGGCGAGTCGAGTCTTATCTGAATTGGTGTATATGTGCATTGGTGGATTTTGTTGATGGTTACAAAAACTTGAACCAGACTCTAATTGTATACATTATTTGATTGTGTTTGTATACTTATGGACTTATGACGATGTTGAATTTATTATTCATGTGAAATTGAATTATGTTATATTAGTTCATTTCATTATGTTTAATTGCGAATTGTGGACTAACCCCTAGTGGTCGTTTGGTTGACCACATACCTTATTTGTATGTAGGGATGGCAAAGCGGGCCGGCCCGACCCATTTAGGCATGTATCGTCTAAGCCGCTAAAAACGAGATGAGACGAGCCAAGTCAAATTCTGTGGCCGAGTCCAAAATCTCACCCCACCCCGTTTAGTGGCAGACTTGCGAGTTGGCGGGCTGGCCCGCCAAACAAAAAACTATTTTATTTTTTATTTTTTTTACAACTTAATTGTTACAAAAAAACTGTGTTGCCTATGTAAAAAAATATAAAATAATAGGTAGCAAGTAAATTTGTGAAAAACAAGATAATTATCAAATTGTCGAATTCAACATCATAACATAAAACAAATCATAAAATAAATCCAACAACCAAATTATAAAATAAGTCTCAAAATAAATAAACTTAACAACCAAGATAAATCCAAAAGCATAAAATTGATCCCAAAATAAATCTAACAACCAAAATAAATCAAAAAGCATAATCCCTGTGAGCTTATCTCAGTTGGTAGGGATATTGCATATTATATGCAGGGGCCGGGGTTCGAACCCCGGACACCCCACTTCTCCACATTTAATTGTGTGAGCTGTAGCCACTGGGCTACTTGACCAAAAAAAAATAAAATCAAAAAGCATAAAATAAAAACTCAAAATAACAAATTCAAAAATGAGTTAAGCGGGCCGCCACACATTGCCCCGTGCCCGTCCCGTTTCCAACGAGTTAAGCGGGTCGGCCCGCCCCGCCTCATTCCTGTCCCGTATTTTAACGAGACGAGACAAGTAAACTATAGAAAGCGAGATCAAAACTTCGACTCAGACCTCCAAAAATAGCGGGCCAAACCCGTTTTGCCACCCCTATTCATATGAACGGGTAGACGACAATCATGACTAGTTTGCTTATCTTGGTGAGTTGCTTGAGGATAGCTTTGAAGCTATCTCGTTTTTCTTTGGGAGTCTATAGAGTCGGGCTCTGATTAGGAGTGTCTGTTTGTTTATTTTCGTTATGACTTGTGGAGATTTTATTCACTTAGTTTCTTGAGTTGAGATTTTATATTTAGTGTTGTAGTATGGTTATATGACATGGCTATTTGGAGATGTTTTGTTTAACTGTTGATGAGGTGTTATTATCATTCCGCTGTGATGTTGAGAAATTATTTATGCATGTTGAACTTATTTGAAGAAGTAACATCTAGATTTATTTATTGATGTAAGATTTTTACATATCATAAAACTATTTACACGTAAGTATAATAGGATCGTTTCCACAGGGAGTTGCGTATTTCATAAGCATTTTCACAATATTCATCACGTTAAGTGTTTGGGTATAAATTGTTTCTTTGTGTAAAACTATTGTTCTATTCGACATATAAGTAAAACGAGAAGAGATAGGGCTATTTCGCTTGGGGTCAGAGACATCAACCAAGCGTAACAGCTGCAATCTCTCGATCAAATAACAGATTCTAGCTTATTAAACGATATTATCACAATCACTCGACAACATCATTCATGTCCAAATGACATCGTTATTTCTAAAGGATCGTTTAAACATCGATTTCCCAAACATTTAAACGATCGCAAAGTCGATTGGGTAGTTTAATCGACGATTTCCCAACCGATTAAATTACCCAAAAGCATTAAGTTCTAGATTAAAAGTGATTATCAAATATTAACATCCATGTCTAGAGTGATAACTTAAGATAGATTGTTATTCTATTTCTAGATTCAAAAGTATGTGTCCTTATCATTTTCAATCTCAATAAAACAGTAAATGCAAGAATAACAACAATATTGAATAAATAGGTAGAACCATATATTAAATGATCAAAAGATTACATAATAGCTTGTTTGTATACCTCAAAACCCACAAGGGTAGATGTAGCTACATATGTCTATGATAGCTTTGCAAAGGATGAAGAAAAGATGAAGATTCAATACCCTAATCTTGAGTTGAATCTACTCCTAACTACCTTGTTTTGTGTTTCTCTCTCAAGAAAATACCCTAATCTCTCTCTAAAACCAGAAAAATATCAAAACTATGTAATAATGTGTGTGGAAAGAGAAGAGAAAGCTATTTATATGGGCCAAATTCATGCTCGTTCGCTTAAGCGACCATCTGTACGCTTAAGCGAACAACTAGAAAATCTTCCACTGGTCAATGAGAAGCTGTCACATGGGACCTTATCCTCTGAAGATGATGAACTTCGCTCAAGCGTACCATAAAGCGTGCTTGTGAGCGAACTTTCCTTTGCTCTCGACATTTTGTACGCTTAAGCGAACAACTGATTTCCCATGAGCGTCCTGAAAGCGTCCTTGAAAGCGAACTGGTTGGTTGCTCACTGGTGCTTGTTTGCTTAAGAGAACAAGAGGTCGCTTAAGCGAACATACCTTGGTTCAAGAGCTTCTTTCTTGGTCCTTGTTTGTCATTTCCTGCATAAATTGGGTAGAATCAGGCATTTAAGCATAAATGGTATAAATACACTCAAATGGTAGCTTTTCCTTAGATAACTTGCAGAACAAGTCACTGAAATGCCTAGATTAACACATAAAATATGTTACTTTTGAGCACTTATCATTTATATGATCGTATCATTAGCGTAATTTATCGCTTAAGGGATTTAGGATGTTACAACAAATGCCAAATAAAAATATTGACCTTAAGTAGAATTTGCTTAAGCCACGAACATGCTTAAAACGATCATCAACATCAACTTCAGAAGTTGTCAAAATATTATAATGACGTTTGACTGTGTATTAATGGGAAGAATGAAACTTCCAAATCCATCTATCAGTCATACCAACCTGCAAAACAACAAGTGCCAGCTTCCCCACTCACTCTCTCACCCACCTCTCCTCCCACGCAAACAATCTCCTATGTCACTCCCACGCCTCACCATTTGGCTCCCACCATAAACAAAACATCTCCACAATTAAGGATAATTTATTAACAGCAAGATAAAACAACCTAGCATTTCTAACATCAAAAGATACACATATCTATACTTACTTTTCATTATCCCAATTATAACCTTAAACAACTTTTTCTATAATAAATAACTTTTTAATTTGAAACCAAATTAAATATATAAATATTTGTTGTTTTCAAGTTATAAAACTATCCCTAATTGTGAGATTTTCACCATTTAAGACTCGATATCTAATAAGTACTCCCATTGGAGAGAAAAATTACAGGTCTTCTAAGATTCAGGGTCTCACTTAAGACCCTTAATTCATAAGTGTACCCAACAATACTTTTTATTAAAATAATATGTTAGTGTTGAAATGTAAATGATGAAGAGCTATTGTTGGGACTAATTTAGACCTTTTGTTAGAGTGTCTTCATTGGAGTGACTGAGTGCTTATTAGATACTATTATTAAAAAATTATAAAAGAATGATGTGTACACGTGAAACCCGATTAAGAACTTAAAATTGAGGGTTCTCCATTGTGGAAGATATAACAAACCAAACTAACAATTATCTACTTCAATGACACCAACATATAACAACAAAAAAATAATCTAATTTTTTTTAACGACACCAACAACAATCTTTATTATATAAAAAGTTGTTTAAGGGTATAATTGGGATAATGAAAAAGTAAGCATAAATATACGCATCTGGTTTGTTACACTTTTTAAATGATAAAGGAAAAAAAACGGTCATATATATATATATATATATATTCATACCATGTTTGTTATATTTTTTTTATATTTAAATTTATTATTTGTTACATATGTTATTTGTATTGAAAATCGAGTGCATTTTTGGAAAAGGCAAAATCAGCCCAAAAGATTTTTTTTTTGTTGAGGGAAAATCAGCCCAAAAGAATTGAAATGAGTTATTTTCTTTTTATATGGTATATATATAAATATGTCGAATTTACCCGTGAATTAAACGAGTCAAACTGTACATAGCTCATTTATTTAACGGGTATTTTTTTTTTTTTGGTACAAATTAACGAGTATAATTTTAAACTCAAGTTTTTATTTTTAATGAAAATCTTCCATACTATTTTAATTTAATCTCATATATCCCTAAAATGAATCTGATATAAACTTATATTATTCGATCAACTTATATAGTTCCCTTTACTTTAAAAAATAAAAATAAATTATCCACGTGAGCTTAACTCAGTTGGTAGGAATATTACATATATGCATATATGTAATATTCCTACCAACTGAGTTAAGCTCACGTGGATAATTTATTTTTATTTTT
>Ga0228710_1006326_pt1 | contig 18023 bp, 11 predicted proteins | sample MedpolnodulmetaG_FD_177995 | JGI IMG/M metagenome (GOLD analysis project Ga0228710, IMG submission 177995) | Root nodule microbial communities from Medicago polymorpha collected in Santa Monica, California, United States - pink nodules | ecosystem: Host-associated > Plants > Roots > Nodule...
TGACAAAGTTTTATTTCTTTTATTAAAAAATATTGTTTATTTTACAAAAATAAATAATATTCATTTATTTAAATTGATAGAGTGCATCGTTGATACAATACAAATTCAAAATCGCTAAAAACAAAAAAAAAATCAAATAGCACAAAATCCAATATTATTTTATAGATTAAATATGATTATGGTCCTTATAAATACTTAAATTTTTCATTTAAGGATATGATTTATCTTCTTTTTAAGAACTAATTACTCTATCCTTCAAAAGATAAAAAGAACTAATTATTCTGGATCTCCTTGCCTATCCAAATTGTACATCATTTTTTTTTAAAGAGGATAAAATGAATTACATTATCAAATAAAAGTGTTCTTCCTATCAAAATTGTATACCATAGCACATACCCAATATGGTTTTATAGATTAAATATTATTTTGCTATTTATAAATACTTAAACTTTTCATTTAAGGATATGGTTTTCTCTTGTTTTTAAGAACTACTTACCGTGGATTGCCTCACCTATCAAAACGCTACATCATAGCATAGAATCCAATATTGTTTTATAGATTAAATATGATTTTGGTCCATATAAATACTTAAACATTTCATTTTAATCCTTTTAAAAATATTCTTCGACTTTTAGTCCTTTAAAAAAAATCGTCCACACCTTTGATCCCTGCTTTGAAAGAATTTTGTATGAATATTTAAAATATTAGAAAAATCTCTCCCGAAATTAATTTTTTTTAACAAAATATAAATTAAATATGAATTTTTAAAAGCCAAAAACATAAAAATTCATATTTAATTTTTTTTTAATTCTATTTTTAGGGGAGTGACTCTTATAATATTTTAAAGATGACCGCGAAAAAAATTCAAAATTCAAATGATACACATGAGTTGACTTAAAAGCAAAGAGCAAAAGTTGTGATGAAAAACTTTTGAACGACTAAAAGTCAAAGATAAACTTTTGGGGGACTAAAAGTCAAAGATAAATAAAAAGTTGAAATATTTATAAGAACAAAAAAATATTGTTAACTCTTGTTTTATTGTTAGATGTTCTCAAATGTTGGTTTGAGGTAGGAGATAATAGATCTCTTTTGGTTTAACTGGATATTTTGAATTTGAATTCAAATACAATCCTGAAAATGCAACAATGTTACATATCTTAAGGAAGAACTTAACGAGATGGCTTACCTCAATTGTGAGTTCTCATATCCTATAACATATCACATGTTGGATAGGAGATGAGAGGGAACTCGCACTTTTGAATAGGAGATGGAAACTCATACTTTAGTGAAAAATGTTCAACTGTGATACTTAAGTCCACATCACATATGAATGGACAAACATTGAACATATATAAATGATGATTCATATATCTAATATCTTAAAGCATAGAGGATATCCGGTTCACATCAAGTAAAAAAATTGATATAAAATTTTGTTACTTTTCACGCATTGGCCACATTATACTTATTGTCTCGACTTAGGCTTTGTTTGGTAGTTTGGAGGGAAGGGGAAGGAAAGACTTTGGGAGATAGAAATATAGGAAAAAATTGAGAAGTCTTTCACATTTTTTGAAAGAGTATTTTTTTAGAGAGTGATAAATTAATGCGTATGATTAAAATATTTTTTATTTTAAGAATATTATAACAACATATATTAAATTTGAAGAATGCATATAAACTCTCTCAAACCTCCCAATACCCTCCTCCAATACAATTTTTTAGTTCCTTCAACTTCAAATGAGGAGGGTTTTATATTTTGAAGAAAAATAAGCCTTCAAAACTCCTTCTTCCAATGTCCTCTATTTTTTCCACTTACTCATTCTTTTTTTCCCAAACCCTCCCCCTCTTCCCCTCCAAACTCGCAAACAAAGTCTTAATAATCTTCATTAAAAAGTGAGTCTTGAATCAAAATTTTAATACATGTGACATCTTAATAATTTTCATTAATAAGTGAGACTTAGATCAAATTTTAATATATGTGATATCTTTTATCAACATATGTGATTTTTCATTTATAAATTTAATAATTTTATTTTTGTTTTATTTTTTGAATAATATAGTTTTTCTTTTGTTGGTAGACATAAAAGTTAGGGTTTTAATAATTGAGTCGACTCACCATCCACTTTTACCTACCTTTCAAAAATCCCACAATTCATAAATATAAAAATTTGAAAATAATATATAATAATACATTAAAACCAAAATAAAATCAAAGGTAGAAAATATAAATAAAGAATATAAAATGACAAAGGTGCACTTTGAATTGAACTTTGAACTTCGTAGCTTTCAATAAGTTCAAAAGAGGAACGTTCTGAAAACCAAAGGAATTTCTTTCTCAATTTGTTGCGTTCCGCGTTGAAGTGTTCTTCTGTTGTACGATTCTCTTTCAATCCAACTCCGCCACCGTACACGGCGGTCGCCGCCTCACTCCGGTCACCTAGGTTTCGCTCCGCTCAGAGAAAGCTCAACTAACTCCTCAACCGTTCGTTTCTCTCCGCAGCTGATCACAATTTACAACAACACACTCTTCTTCTTCTTCTTTTCTTCTTCCTGGTAAGTTTCATAATTTCTATCGAACTTTTTTTTTTATTTAAATTTAATTTTCTTTGCTAAATAATTTAAATAATTTTGTTTTTGTTTCATTAATTAAAGACATTTAATTTTTGACACGACTATGATATTAATTTTGTTGTAGTTAATTCACGTGATATAGCGTTGCGGTGATTTAATGTTCATTAATTTAGTTCAATTTTGGAAACAAACTTTACCTTTCAATCCCCTTAAAAAAGAAAAACTTTACCTTTCATATTTTGCAGCTACTCATTAGAATGGTACTAAATTCCATTTTCCCCAATTTTTTGTTGTGTTTATATGAATTGTTTGGTTGTTGAAATTGAAAGTTATGAATGAGGATAAAGATTTTTACTTTGGGTTTTCAGATGAAAGGGTAGTTTCTGAACTTTTCTGCATTTTCACTTTCCTCTTCTAGTGTATATTAGGATGTTGAACAGGTTTTTGAGGGTTTTTGTTAATTGTGGAAACAAAATCTGTGTGTAAAAATGGAGGGATGCTATCATTGAAATTATCTAATCATTGTGAAGTTTTGGGATTCCTAGGGGAAAGGGGTACTGGTAATTTGAAGTTCGGCCTGGAGGTAAGTAAAGTCTGGTCAAGGATTGTTCCAAATGGGAATCATGAAACCTTGGTTGTAGTCTTTATGATAAATTATTTTTTGATTCTGGCATCTGATTGTTATGTTTGATGTGCGTTTGTAGAATCATATATGCACCTTGAATTTTGAACCGTAGTCTCAGTTTCATGCTTATGTTATCCATTTGTTTCATTTTCATAGCTCTCTGGCATCTTAATTATGACACCAGAGCCGTCGAGGGAGTTGGAGAAACTTGAAATCACTGGTCATCATGTTAGGGGGAGTACTGAATATGTTAGGCTTGCCATATCCGATGAACCGAGGGTCGTTGAAGCTGAAATGCTACAACCTCAAGCTGAATCAAGAATTACATCTTTCAAGTGGTGGATGAAAGTCTCTATATGGGGCTTTGTCATTGTTATACTTTCACTTCTTCTAGTCAAATGGGGAGTGCCCTTTGCTTTTGAAAAGGTACTTCCTCTTACTTCATAATTGTTCTGCTGGCACGGGAGTTGCTTTTCTTGTTCTATCTTCATCGGTGATTTGGGCTTTGCAACTCTTATTCAGAAATTAATCAATACAGTGCTGTTTGGCTCTCATGGTTTATTTTATATTGATAAAATCATGAAATACACGTGTCTATTTCACTCTAATTTCTTGAACCCCAATATTTTATTAGCACAAAAGGATTTGAAGTTTGGTAATATGTTCCTTGGTGTCAGATTTCTATGTAATTGGCTACTATTTTTAAAGCGCTGTTAGTTGTGTGCTCTCTCACTTCAAATAAACTACAAAGCATCTGCAAACAGTTTACTATGCTTTAATCATTGAAGAATATTAGGGGAACTGAATTGATATATGCTCTTATCTCATATTGTCAATATGAGTAGTGCTGCTAGCAACACTTTTTTGAATACTCTCTAACACTCACTCTTTTATTGGGTTAAATCAATGTGAGTCTTACACTTTGAAAGTGGAACCCACATAAAGTGATGAAACACACATTGATTATATCCAATAAATGAGTGAGTGTTAGAGAGATTGTTCAAAAGAGAGTGTTGCTCTTCTGTCAACATTAGTTGGACATAATTTCGATTACGAGAAGTGCTTGGACTTTGGAATAATGACACCACTGGTTTGTTGTTTCTCAGAGAAAATCAACTATGTAATGTAATAAGGAGTTAATATTTTCCTGCCAGTCAGTAGGAATTGTTGCTTCCTCACCCTCCCATTATTTTTTCTTGTTTACACACATCTTAAAGTCCTTTTGAATATCATATCTAGAAATTTTGTATGTTAAATAAACTTGAAGAGGCTGGTGACTTATGTAAACATTGATATTTTTATCGTAGATTCTTTATCCAGTGATGGAGTGGGAAGCAACTGCCTTTGGCCGACCAGTTCTCGCCCTTGTACTCGTTGCTTCACTGGCTTTATTTCCAGTATTATTAATCCCTTCTGGCCCTTCCATGTGGTTGGCTGGGATGATTTTTGGTTATGGCCTTGGCTTTGTTATAATAATGGTTGGGACAACCATTGGGATGGTCCTCCCTTACCTGATTGGACTTAAGTTCCGTGACCGTATTCATGTAAGTCATTTTATTTCTCACATGACATGACCACAAGTCTAGTCCTCTAAATTTTTTGAATTTTTATAATTCAAGTAGTTGCCCACCCCACTTAGTGGGATAAGGCTTGGTGGTTGTTGTTGTTGTATAATTCAAGTAGTTTTTATTGTCTCTTCATGATCTTTTTTTACTTTGTTGCTTGTTCAGCAATGGTTAGAGAAATGGCCCCAGAATGCTGCAATGATTAGGCTTGCTGGGGAAGGGAGCTGGTTTCATCAATTTCAAGTGGTTGCTCTGTTTCGAACTTCACCTTTTCCCTACACCATATTCAATTATGCTGTAGTAGTGACAGATATGAAGTTCTGGCCCTACTTTTGTGGATCAGTAGCAGGAATGGTGCCAGAAGCTTTTATCTACATCTACAGGTTTGTTTTTTATTTTCTCTTTATGATATTTTAGATAGTTGCAGGATGCAGAGCTAGAAGATTGTCCTCATGTAAATCAAAATATACACATTTTTTCAAACCTTATTTGAGAATATTTTTAAGATGCATTGATCCATCCCTTCTCTAGCTATCACCCTTTTAGAAAGATAGACCAAGAGCCAAATGAAATTAACACGATTATTTTATCGAAAGAAATAAAAATTATTATTGTTATTGTTATACAGTAAACAACACATCTTACTTGGACCATTCTAATATTTTCTATGGTTGGAGAGCAGAGTAGTCAGAGTCAAACTTCCTAAATTTTGTTTGACCACAACATATATGAATATGAGAGCTAGATACGTCTTCATTGATGCAAATATGACCGAGTCTAAAGGCTAAACTTGTGTTACTTTTTTTTTTGGTATACTAAACTTGTATTCTTTATTAATGTTTTTATTAATAGATATAGATGGACATATCTTCCTTTTTTCTTATATATGTTGATGGTTGTCAATATTGTGCAGTGGTAGATTAATAAAGAGTTTGGCTGATGCACAGTATGGGAGGCACCACATGACCACAGTGGAAATCGTATACAACATTATTTCTTTCATCATTGCCGTTATTACCATTGTTGGCTTCACTGTTTATGCAAAAAGGACTCTTAATAAACTCAAAATAGCAGAGGCCAATGAAGAAGCTGCCTCTGTTTCTGGGAATGCTAGTCTTGAGATGAAGAAGGTTTCCCCTTGAAATGAAAGGTCTTACATTACACATCCAATTTATTATGACATTAGTGTTCATACTTATGTATCTAATATTTGGTTTAGGACTACTTCCTCTCTCCCAATTTTGAACCCTTTGTAATTACCGGAATCAGCATATGTGGGATGGATGGATAGATCATAGAAATGCATAAACAGTTTTTCATTTTCTGTGTAAATGCAATTAATAATTATCCACCAATGCAAATGACAATAACAACAACATTAAGGTAATATAATCAATTGGAAAAAGATATATTCTAAAATAAAATGGTCTTGAAATAAACATAAATGTATCCACCTTTTAAAATAATCAAGAATTTATTTACTATTGCTTCAAAAATAGGTTTGGGTTATAATCACGAGTGAGACATGGTTCATGGGACCACAAAATAAAAAAGACATGGTTCATGGGTAACAAATAATTTTAACCTTTGGATTTGTTTATTCATATACTATTAAGGTGGATTCGCAACACATTATCTCTCCATCACTTCCACGCTCGACTTTCCCTTGGAGTTCTGCCTTCGGACCACTGCTGATCATTGGGGTTCTGCCATCCGGAGAAGTAGCAGTCTCCACACACGTCTTCTTCTTTAGCGTGGTAGAAATCTCGGCACAATAGTCTTCTTGTTCTCCAACAATATTATGTCAACATGGGGTTGTAGATATGTTAGGTCGGCTTCTTTTATCAGTATGGGAATGTAGATATGTTGCATTACATTGCATCTGCTTCTTTTATCAGTGCTTTTTTATTGGATACCATTCATGGTTAGCTTTGAACCACTCCCATTTCCTTTCGATTAGTCAATTTCTGATTTAATACATGCCAATATTTGGTAAGGAATCAAATTTTTTAAGTTTTGAGATGAAGGGCTTAGCTGGGATTGTTTGAGCTTCACGTAAGTTCACAAGTTGAAGTATCTCGATCAAAATTCTTCCTCCCTTCTAATCACATGTTTTGGTTGCCGAGCTTGAGTGACCAGCAGTGACCCTATGGCCGAACTCTGATGACCGGTGGTGGTATGACAGCAACAGAGCTCTATGAGATTTTTTTTATTTTTAAAGAAGAGCTCTATGAGATGAAGGACAGTAAAAGTGTGGGAGGGATAATGTATTCAGTGACCATAATGGTATGTGGATAAACAAATCCAAATGTTAAAATTTTATTTGTGCATTGTAGCCATGAATGACCTCAAAAACAACGTCTCCACCACTTTGGAATGGGTTTTTAGTCTTACATTTCCGGTCCAAGAACAAATCGAACGAAACAAATGCGTTCTGCAGGAAGAAAAAAAAAATCACTTGAAACAAATGAACATTGCTTTGAGTAGATGAGTAATTTTTAATATAATTAAAATAAATGTATTTATCCAAATGGGAAATGTAAATCCAATATTTCACACATATATTTTGACTTTCTCGAATACACCCTCCGATCATTATTATAAGCAAAAATTCATTTTAGATTTATTCATTAAATGATGTATGTGGTCTATAATAAAGATTATATACATCATTTAATAAATAAATCTAAAATGTTAATTTTTGCTTATAAAAGTGACCAGAGGGTGTACGTCCATTTTTTTTTTTTGTGTTACCAGCTCTTTCAATACTTAATAGTTTAAATTAGGTTTAATAGCAGTTTTCGTCCCCTAACTTTCACGAAATTGCGATTTTGGCTCCCTAAGAAAAAAAACTACAAAATCGCCCCCTAAGTTTTGCAACTGTAGCAGTTTTGGCCCCCCAAGACCAATTTTTGGTAAAAAAAAAATAAAAAAATAACACGTGGCACCTCCCTTAGGGTGCCACGTCAGCGTAGACCGAGTCAAAATTGGTCTTAGGGGCTAAAACTGCAACAAATGCAAAACTTAAGGGGCAGTTTTGTAGTTTTTTTCTTAAGGAGTCAAAATCGCAACTTTAGAAAAGTTAGGGGGTTAAAACTGCTATTAAGCCTTAAAATTATAAGTGTTCATGTAACATTATTTTTTTTATTGAAATTACTTCAACGACATATTTAGTGCTCTGATTGTTATATTAAATTGAATAGTCCTAAGATACTGTTCAAAGAGAGTGTTCTTAGCATTCCTCGTAGTCCTAATTGTTGTACTCTAATTTTGTCTTGATAATCCAAAGGGAAAAGCAAATTATAACATGACAAATTTAAGTGTATTTTCTCTTTTTTTTTTCTTCTTCTTTTTTGAGCAAATGTTTTTTTTTCTTATTATTATTCACCTAAAACATTTATAAATATCATGATTTCTTCAAATCCTCTTTCAAAAAAACAAAAAAAATATTTCTTACAATCCATAAATTTCTCAATTTGTTATGATCATAAAAAATGTACTTCAAGTGAGAAACCACATGAAAAGCAACAAAAACAAATGCATGTTTTATTTTTCCTTTTTGTTGTACCAAAATATAATATGTTAAAATAAGAAACCTAAAATGTAGAATTCGTATTTTATTTTACTTGCTTATTCATTCATTTCTAAAGATATTAAAATACAAAAAGATGGACTTTTCCTCACATTTTATAGTGTTGTGTGCATTATTTATCTATTTTTACTCATCTTAATTGTTTGTTTTAATTTATCCTATAATGACCTTTTCTTTTGTTGTTAAAAATAAAATAATGAAAAATAGAAGGATCCAACCGGAGCCAAATAGAAAAATATATAGCATAAGAGACCATTTTTAATAATAATGGATTGCTTACATGGGCCATATAGTTTTCCAACTTTCTTCCCAAAAGGCAAATATATTTAGTGCTGTACTCTATTATCCTTACATATAATAAACTAAATGATTTAACTAATAGGGACAATAATCAACTTAAATCCAACCAACTTATCTGATCAAAATAAAAACACCAACCAACTTCGAGTATATTTCTGTTTATAAAAAACAAATAAAAAAAATTACAATCAAATTGATGATTCTTATTTTATAATTTTTTAAATAAGAAAAATTTCATTTACAAATTAAATCAGTTTGTAAAATGGCCCATTCAAATAAATAACACACCTAATAAGTCGCTCAGACATGAAATATGATTAGGATCAACAACCATAATTGCTATGACATTCCAATGTTTTTTTCTTTCTTTTCCTTATTTAATTTGTATTAAGAATCAAATATTGTATTCACACTCTTTCATGTACAATCAAAGAATATAATGACACTATTGAGTATTTAATGCATTAGGTCTTTTCCAAAGGAGATTGAACAATAGGGTGAAGTTCAATTGTAGATGACATTGCATGATCTTCCATCATGATAATTGCCTGTTCACCAATTTGAGAATGTTGGTTTGATTCTTTGGTCATTCTGTGGAACAAGGGAGATGATTCCATTTCCGCCCTGTCAAGTTTACACCTACTACCCATCTGCTCCAATTCAGTGGAGATTAAACCAAAGAGCAAAAACATGTTAGAGTTTTGATCAAAGCTTATACGTTTTGATCAATGCGTGTCGATAAGATAGATTATCCCAACCTGAGTGACAAGAGTGTAAAGAGGCAAGGTGCTGTAACTGCAAAGCACTTGAACAATTACACTGCATAACATTACAACTAAACAGTGAGATGAGAACTAAGAACACCATATATGGCTCTTAGTAGCAATGTAGCATGAGCAAAGAGTACATTATGATTTTATATTTATCATTTTAAAGAGTATGTTACCCCATTACAATTCTTGGGATGATGTAGGCTACTTTCTCCATAATGCATGAATCAAATCCATATGTGGACTGTATATAAAGGATAAAACAAAATGTTAGATAGAGAAAAAGATTTACTAAGTTGAGTGAAATTCAGTTCTATAATGATTTTATGTAATAAGAGTAGAAGGTAAAGGGCGGCTCAATGCATGAGGCCCCCATCCGGTGGGGTCTGGGCAGCACAGATGTACACAACCTTACCACCACATGCGGAGAGGCTGTTTTAGAATTCGAACATGTGACACGGCAACAACCTTACCATTGCGCCAAGTCTCGTCCTCTCTGTAAGAGTAGAAGATACAATTGAAAATTATATTTGCTTTGATTTGAAAGTGAAGTTTAGAGTGAAAAAACTCACCCAAATCCAAAAGAAAAACGCGATCTCAAAAGAGTTTTGAAACAAAGTGAAGTGAAGTAAGTCGAGGACAATGGCTGGGCGGTTAAACCAAAAGTATTCATCTGATGGCTTCACTCTTTCAGTTGGATATTCCTTCGCTACCGACTCCTGGCCTAATCGTGTGATTATGTGCTCCAACTTTGCCCCCACAAGAAGTAGAATCTGTTCCATCACCAAGCTGAATGTAAGTCTCATTAATATTCCATTCTTTAATACACACTATGTTACTTTTGCTAGAATTGTTTACCTTTTCCCTATAATAACTTTAATGTTTATTATTTGATTTCACCTATATATCTCTATGCATTAAATAGATATGGGTATTATTGACAAAAAAAACATTAATGTTGTATTAAACTTTAAAAACGACAAATAAATAAAAACAAAATATATTCACAAAAATGACAGTTAAAATACTGATTTGGAAAGAATTTGGCCACTTACTATTAATGGTAAAAAGGCTAACCAGAAATAAGTGTGCCACCCTGCATATAGTTAACTCATATCAGTAGGTAGATTCTAAAATGTCATTGTTAAATAAAACATTGCTAAAGAGAATCCTTGGTTTACCTTCAAGATTCAACAGCAAAAAGAGCACAACAAAGAGCCACAGGTACCAACTATGGTATGTATAACAATCAAGAATAGTTAACGTTTCTTGCATTAAACAAAACATAGATAAACATGTTTTGAGAATTGAGACTTTAAACCCTCACCTTATGCCTATAACTTTTCTGAAGTCAACTTCAAGTGTCCTTGTGATGTAGCTATGAAAATTAAAATTGGGATCGTTCGGGTAGTGTTCCTGGAAAAAAGGTTACAATACAAAGAATATATCTTATGTTGTATACATATGACAAAATTAATTATTCTCAGAGAGATTAACTGTATATAATTTGACATGATTGTAACCTTGATAAATCCATGCCGCAGCGCAAGGTAGTCATATTTTGCAACTGAGCCATAAAATTGTTTGAAGAATGATCTCTGGCAACACAAACACAAACTGAAGGTGAGTACATCATCAGAAAAACCATCTCACAAGTATAAAATTTGCATTTTAGTAGCAAGTTTATGGCTCATTTACAGCTTATCTTAATTTATCTGTATTCACAATCTCCTCTAAAGCATGTATATATTCTGTTAGAAGGTCTCATGTGTCACTTTGGTAATTAATAATAACCGATGTGAGCATGCATTATATATGAATCCATGTTACATACTGTGTGATACATGAGACCTATGAACTTGCAAAAAAAATTATTACATTTTCTGATGTTAGATATACATCATTTTTAGTGGTTATTGTTTTAAAAAAATTACAGTATTTGGTCTGTCTTCCATGGTAATGTGTCCGATCATTCGATACATTTCAGGCTGGAATACATCATCATACTATAGTTTAAAGTTGGAATAAAACAAGGGCCTGTTTGGATTGACTTATTTGAACTTATCTACCAGCATAAGCACTTGTGCAGTTGTTTGGGAGAGCTTGGAAACAGCTTCTGACATGTCCATAAGCTATTATCAGCTTATTTTCTTAAGTTCTTCAGGATAGCTTATGAAAACATCTTATAACTTACAAAAAAAACAATTTCACTGTATACTATCTTTTGTTATAGAAATAGCTTATACACGAGCACTTGTATGATAAATGTTTATGCTATAAATGCTTAATTAAGTTGTTTATTCAACCAACGTCTAAATGAGGTTATGAAGAAAATCACATAGAGAATTCCAGGACTTACAAACCAACCAACAACGGCTGCTTTTCTCCAATACCCCTGGGCATGTTTGTTGAAGAACTCATCTATCTCTAATCTAAGAGTTTCACCTGCAGATGATGAGAAAAGCTAGAACTTTGGAAAATCCAAAAAGATAAAGTTGTTCAATTTCTAATATATTGATGACCCTGAATTTAAGATTCAAATTACCACTCGAATTTGTCGTCTTCTTCCTAGCATGATCCTCCCAGATTTTCCACTGACGGATCTATTTCAGATAAAATACAAACATAATTACCCCACAATTCATGAATGGACTCATATTTTTACTAGTAAGTACTATATCAGCTTCATAGAGTATATCATTTCGCCAATTTATTACCCTTGCACCTCCAAGAATCATTGTTGTGACACAGAAAACTACATGTACAACAGCCAATACAAAGATGAATATGTGAAGATGATGCAATCCTTCCAGTGATAGCAGTGGTACCTTCCCCTGATAAGGAAAAAGGAAAAAGGAAAGGAATATAAATACAAATCTTTTTAGCTATCATTCATTTCATCTATTATCTGGACTGAGAGTTTTGTTCTTCCAATTTCACACGATTTCAATATTTTTGTCAGTAAATTCAGTAGCAACCTTAGTGAATCAAAATCAAATTCATCAACTATTACCTCTAGCCTACAGTGCTGCGAACCAGTGTCTGTAGATAAAAGCCTTCTTCTGTTGATTATACTATCATAGTGATCATGCTCTGAACCTTGCACAGATTCATGAGACCTCTTGCATGGAAGCATTTGAGTTGCATGCTCAGGTGAGATGCAAATGTGGCTTATTACACCTTGAAAGACGGTTAAGAGAAGGGAAATGAACCCTAAAAGCATCAACTCTGGCAAAAACATCACAAAGGTACACATAGGTTAGGCTAAAGAATCATGTTAGACAACTACAGAAAAATTATAACAAAGGTTCAATTGGAATTGAGGACAAAGTTTGTGTTATTTACATAGTTATATTTACTTTCTTTGCAGGTCAAAATGTGAACATCCAAAAGTTATATGATGCTTCAACGTATTATAGTAGTATATATAAAGAACTTTGATATTGGACTAAAAAGTTAATTAAATTCAACCTTACATACCCTTCCGATTCAAAAAAAAAGCTTACATACCTTCTTGCAATTTATTTAAGGCTCTATATAATGCTTTCTGTTTTTTCCTCTTTAAGTACTGTAAAATCCAATCCAACAAAAAAACTCATCATGAACAAAATAAGTCGTTAAAATAAGGAAATTTAGATAGCTACAGTAACATTAACTTCCTTAGAACAAAGATGCTTGAGGGTCTGTTTACAATTTTACACAACTAACCTGCACCAAAATCCAGAATGGAATGGATTTAAATCAAGTTCATCTGCTATGCATCATTCCCTTTTAATGCATAAACTGTTAAATAACATTCTTATACTCGAAGAGATATAAAAACACAACTTTTTAGTACATTTAGTAGACATTTTAATCATTTTCAAATCATTCCTATGTTGATCGCCATCTTTGCTTTTTAGATTAAGCAAGCAAATTTGATTAAAATGTACCATTCAAATTGGCAAAAACTGAATTGAACCACAAAAGAAGATGCTCTTGTTAGCTTACCAAGCCTAAACATTACTAAACTTGTTTTCATGCCAAAGTAATTATTGTCTTTACAATCTCAATATCAAATTGGAGTCAATGTTCTAGCACATGTGGCGTAAGTATATCCAAAGCAATTAAAATGCAACTCTTGTCGTGCAGTATTTATGCTTGCGTCCATGAATTGAAATCATAATGCAAAATAATAGAATTGGATCATGAAGGTGACAGAAATGTTAAAATATGAGATGATTTACCTTTCCAAGGCAGTGAAGGGCACGCTCAGCGCACAGAGAGATGAAAACGATGATGGAGCAAACAACTGCAACAATCCATGTTGGTGTATATTCAAGAGACCCGTTCAGTTCTTCTTCTGCCATGTTCTTTTTTTATCAATACTGTTTGGCAGAGGAATGTGTTGATGACAATTCTTTTTCTCTGTTTAATATATACATGTTGGACAGAAAGTGATAGGAGTTAAGGAAACTATATTCTGCAGAGTTTATGTATTCCAGCAAGCAAGGAATGTTTTTCCTAGACATCAAGGCATATCCACAGCTAAATGGAGTTGGCATAAAAAGTAGGACCAGATTCTTTAGTTCTGAACACGATTATATTATGACCAAAAAAACATGTTTCACACCCATGTTACAAACATGTGTTTTAGGTTTTTTCTTTTCTGAGATAAAGATCTTGCGTAAAAGAACATAAAACAAGTTACGTTGGTGGTGTCCTTGTGTTGTGTGTTGTCCTTGTGTTGTGTGTGCTCGTGTGGACGAAACCCAAGTTTACTTCTGACACACCACACGCTAAATAAGGAAAAGGATGATTCTTAGTAGCTACAACTATGCTTGTGTATGCATAGAAACTCACTAGCTATATTACATTACATTACAATAGAATTAAAGAGAACATAGGCTCAACAAGAGAAAGGTTTTATACGAATGAGAGCGGAATGAAAAAAGAAGTCAAGACGAGTAAAACTGTAACCACATTAGATGGCACTGTCATACAATTACAAACTGTTCAGTTTTTATGGTTAAAGAATATAAGATTTGGTTTTATATAAATAGAGGTAGAATGAAAGAGGTCAAGAGTAAAACTATAACACATTAGATGAAACTGTCAAACATTACAATCTGTTCAGTTTTTATGTTTAAAGAATACAAGATTTGGTTTTGATACAAATATACTATGTATATCACAAAAAGAAAAAAAAGAAAAAAAAGGTAAACAAAGAGACACTCTCAAGTACCACTTTATCAAGTCTTAATTCTACTCTCGAGTCGCCATTAGCCACAACCAACTAGATTCACTAAGCCAAGCTTCATCGCCTTGTCTTCAAAATTTTCCTTGAACTTTCAGTTGATACAAAACAAGTTACCAATGCACTCAAGTCACTCGTGGTACTTGCTGGAGAAAAGATAACAAACAGCATGACACCTTATGGTTTCCATGGTGCTGGAGGCGGTGGTGGTGTTGGAAACATAGGTGGAACAGCAGAGAAAAGGGTATTTTTGTCAATTGGTATGCTTTTGTCACCTGACAATGCGACTAATGCTGCTACTAAACCGGCATTTCCAGCAAGTGTTGGCTCTGTGTAGTTGTAGTTTTTTCGAACATCATGGAAACCATCGTGCCTGTCAGGACCAGCAACCATGGCACCAACAAGTATATTTGGATTTGGCTTTGATGATTCCCTCCATTTCCATCCACCTTTACAGTTATACTTAACCTTGTTCTTTGGTATAGACGCAGCTCTATGGTGGACATGTTTTGGATAATGATTACCAAAACCAACAACATAACTCATTTTCCGTGGATTCTTCCCAAGGATGTAATCAATCTGCAAAAATACAACACGAAAGTAAAAAGAAAAATTAGCCCAGAAGTCATAGTGATTTCAATTATGGCCATGCGTGGGTAAACAACTTAATTAAGCACTTAAAGCATAAGCATTTATGTATAAGTTATTTCTATTGCATATATATTATAAACTGTTTTCATAAACTATTCTGGAGAGATTGTGAAAATAAGCTGAAAACAACTTATGATCATGTCATAAGTTGTTTCCACAATCTCTACCAAACAGTCTCACAAGTACTTATGTCAATAGAGTAGCCCAACTAAGTCGATCCAAACAGACCCTATGTCAAGAAGAGCTAGCTCCCACGTATAACTTGACTAAAGGAGCAGCATGTACCTGTGTCCTGGCAAACTCGCGGAGTTTTTCAGTTGAAAAGAAGTTAGGTCCACAATACCATCCAGGCGTATCAGCGGCATCAAGGTAATCACTGTATAGGGTCGCCAAAAAGGCTGCATTGACAACATACTGGAGAGGCTGAGGCCTACCATGGTTTAATTGAATCAAGCCTCCTGTGTGCATAACAAATACCAAAATTTGCATTAGAATAGAAATTGGAAAATCATGAACTCTGGTGCCTTGCATCAGAATAGAAATTGGAAAGTTTTGAACTCTGGTGCCAAGCTAAAAGCTTTGGAGTAAGAATTGTTACCTTTGGTTCTGTTAAAGCTTGTGAAAACAGGTAGGTAGGAGCACATGACTATGCTGGTCTGATTGTGGAAGGTCCTTAGAATTTCTTCATATGGATATCCAGGACTCAAGAACAACCTCAAACGACTAAGAAGAACCTATATATAAAATGTCAAAGTCAAATTAGGCAAATGTAATTTAACCAAAATTGCTACGATCAGCAATGATATGACATAAAGAATAAATTAAGATCCACTTGCAAGGGAATATACAGGAGATGGAACACTGAAGGTGAAAAATGAAATGAGATAGTGTGTGAATTTGAAAAAAAAGGAATTGTTCAAAGCCATGAAAAAAGGCATAGCAGAACTTATGACACATAGTGCAAATACTATCCAAGAACCGGGTGCAATAATACCAGAATATGAATAAATGAAACTTCAAAGAATTGAAATGTTTTTTGGGAAAAAATATTTCCCAATTCAGAATGAACCAAATTCAAGGAGCAGTTAACAGTTGTTGATCCTGATTCAGGTTTGATCAATTGTTCACACAGAAGCAACCAAAAACACCACAACTAACATTCGAATATAATTCTTGTAATTTGTAAAATGAAAAGGCGTAAGAAATAACACAGAAATTCATCATATCATATCAATTGAGACATGTGAATCTAATTTACAAACAATGAAACGAGAAAAACATGAGCATGTCATAACAAAGAATCTCTACAAAATTACCTGAGCACCAGCAAGCTTGTTATCCCAGCTAAATACACCATAATCAGGGCCTCCCCAGAAAGCACCAGCATGCTTAGCAATGCCGGGAGTAGTAGCAAGCTTAAGGTACGAGTTATTTCCGGTTGCAAAGTACATCCAGGCGCCTCCCCAAACAAACTCATCAAAGTAGCCGGTAGAATTGTAGAATGTTGCAGCCTCAGACTTACCAGGACTGTATCTACCTCTCTGATCCCTGGAAAACTTGAAGAGTGTAGTGGCACCATGAACGAGTTTCTTGGAATAGGCTTTGTTGTCTTTGAAAACAATGGATGCAGCAGCCAAGGCAGCGGCCATTTCCGCAGCAAGATCCGAACAACTGTGGCATTCAGTGACTGGCCTGTCGTAGTCAATGTCCTCTGGGCGCATCCAGCAGTAGTGGTCATTAGGAGTCGTACTATCTGCCGAGGTCTGTCCACTCCCAACCTATCAAAGAACACCAAACACATGAGATCGACAATCACAGAGTTCCAGTAATCAACAAGGTAAATTGACTAAACCATCTCTTTCTACGCAATATCAAAAATGATCGATCAAAACAGACACTTGAGACAGAATTATAAACCCACACCCAGATGAGAACCACAAATCCTAACACAAAGAACTATTTCTATTACGTGTGTTCGGTTTTGCGATGACAAAAATTGATTTTGAATGAATCGATTTGGACTAGAAGTGAGTTGAATATGAAGTGATTTATACTTCGATACATTCAAGGAAAGAAGGTGTGTTGAACAATAAATTCAAGGTTAAAATAAACGATCATCCAAATTAGACACAACAAACATAAGCAGATAATCAAATCCAAATCCAAATCAAGAGTTGAAGGCAAGAAGATTTGGTACCTGTGCAGCAAGGGTGGTAATGGTATCAGCAGTACTATTGAATGTCTTGAGAAAATAATCAGTGCCCCATTTAATGAGTTCCTTGACATGATTAAGCTCCCCAGTAGCTTCGTATTTACCACTGTACTCGATGACACTCCAACTCAACATGGTGATGGAAAATGCTTGAGGAAAATTGAATTTGATGGCATCCCCAGCATCATAGTACCCACCAACCAGATCCTTGATTGCAGCAGATACACCATCACCCTTTCCATCTTGCATACATGAGTTTCCCCTCCAAGAAACATTGTTATGCTTAGGAAGTTTTCCAGCTGCACAAACACAAATCAAATTAATATAGCAAAAAAAAAAAAAAGATCCATTTTCATCAAAAATCAAACTTCACACAATTAGAAGACAAACATAAAAGTCCATTTTCATCTAAAATCAAATTTTACACTATTAATCACATATCAAAATTGTTTGTTGACAAAATTCACATATCAAATTGAGATAACATAAAAAAAAAAAAAA